>Ga0065721_10049126_pt1 | contig 45323 bp, 38 predicted proteins | sample Mesricmetagenome_FD_59108 | JGI IMG/M metagenome (GOLD analysis project Ga0065721, IMG submission 59108) | Mesophilic microbial community from rice straw/compost enrichment Sample: eDNA_1 v2 (version 2) | ecosystem: Engineered > Solid waste > Grass > Composting > Bioreactor | place: USA: Davis...
AAGGTCTGGCAGGCAAGCCGGTGGCCGCTGGCCAGTTCCTGCTCGGTCAGCAGCTTCTTCTCCTTGGCCTTGACCTCGTCGGTGTGTTCGAGGCCGCTGTCGATGTGGCATTTGCAGGTCCCGCAAAGGCCGCCGCCGCACTTGAACGGAATGCCGCCCTGTTCGCGCAGCGAGACGCGCAGCAGGTTGCTGTTGGGCGGGGCGGTGGCGGTCTTGCCGTTGTTGCTGACGAAGGTGATCTGGATCATGGCAATGCGCTGCTATCAGGTATCGGGCGTGTTCAGGATTCGAATGGCGACCGGCGATTCGAATGCAATTCAAATGGCGACCAGCGCCAGCTCCATGCTGCCGAACGAGGCGAGCCGGCGCAGTTCCTCGCGCGCCGCTTCGACGGTGGCGTACTTGTCCAGGAACTTGGTCGGGACATGGTTGACGATGCCGGGCGGCGTTTCCTCGACCACGCGGACCTTGGTCTCGCGGTCGAGCTGGGCGATGACGAAGCGCACGGTGGGTTTGCCGTAGAAGCGGTACTCGTAGCGTTCCACCGGCGTGATGCCGTCGACGGGCTCCGTGCGGAACTGGCCGGGGCGGCTGGTCAGGATGATGTACATGGCGTCGAAGTCGGGAACAGCGCCATCAGGTCGGCGACGAGCAGGCCTTGGCGCCGGCCGGCACGCGGCCCGCGGCGGCCGCGGATTCCTCGGCCGGCGACAGTTCGTCCTGCGCCAGCTCGATGTCGTGCTCGATCCAGAGCTGGCAGATCAGCCGGTAGCCCTGTTCGAGCCGCTCGCCCAGCTGCTTTTTCTCTTTCCAGTTCGGCGGCGGCAGGTGCTCTGCGCCCGCCAGCACGCGGCAGGCGCATTTCGAGCACTTGCCCATGCCGCACTCGTAGCGCAGGTTCGGATAGGGAAACTGCCGGATCCCGGCGCGCACGACGAGGTTGGTGCGGGGCGCGACCTCGTCGCTGTGGAGCTGGCCGTGCCGGTGAAGAAGAACCTTGGGCATGATGTTGTCCTGCTTGTTGCTGTCTACGTGTCTGTCAATCTACGAATGCCGCTATCCACGGATGCCCGTCCACAAACGGCTCGCCGATGGCGCAAGGCAGGGCATGGCGGCGGCCAGGTCAGGACCACAGCAGCATCGCCGCCACGGTCGAGCACGCCAGCCCGATCACCACCGGGATCAGCAGCGCCCGCACCGCGTCGAGCACCGGCACCCGGGCGAAGCCGGCCACCGCGATCAGCGAGGACCAGGCGATCAGCGTGCCGCCGCCGGTCCAGACCGCACCCATCTGGCCGACCGCCGCCAGCGTGGCCGGATCGAAGCCCACCACCGGGCCCAGCGCGCCGGCCAGCGTGCCGGTCAGCGGCAGGCCCGCGAAGCCGGAGCCGTCGATGCCGGTGATCATGCCGACCAGCAGCACACCGAACGCGACCAGCATGTGGTTGTCGGGAATCAGGTGCTGGTACGACTGGATCAGCTCGAACAGCAGGCTGGGCGCCTTGCCCGGCGGCAGGCCGAGGATGTGCGCCGCGGTCTCGCCGGCGCCGACGAAGAAGAAGCCCGCGATTGGCAGCACCGATCCCATCGCCTTGAAGGCGAATACGAAGCCGTCCGTGATGTGCTCGGGGCAGACGTCCAGCATCCGGCGCGGGCCTTCGGCGGCCAGCGTGGCCAGCATCATCAGCACCGCGGCCACGCCGCCGACCAGGGCAGCGGCCTCGCCGCCCTTCAGGTCCTGCACGCCGGTGCCCAGCTTGGGCAGCACCATCACGGTGACCACGGCGAGGAAGGCGATCGGCGTCACGATGGCGAAGCACTTCGACCATTTGATCCGCTTGCGCTCGACCATCGACAGGCTGGCCTCGATATTGGATTCGGTGGCCAGCGGCTCTTCATGCGCGGTGGCGCGGGCGATCTCCGCCTTGTCGAAGGTGCCGCCGCCATCGACGCCCAGCGTCGTGCCGCTGGCGCGCTGTTGCCAGCGGTCCAGCAGCGTGCCGCTGGCGGGAACGATGTGCTTGCGCATCGACAGATAGGCCAGGCACAGCGCGATCGCGCCGGTGATGATCGACAGGGTCAGCGCGCGGTCCGCGACCACGGCGGCGCTTACCGCGGCGCCCGCCGCCTTGGCGCTGATGCCGGGGGCGACGCCGATCACATAGTCGGAGGACAGCGCCATGCCCTGGCCGGCGATCGCGATCGCCATCGCGCCCGCCAGCGGCGGCAGCCCGGCCGCGATCGCCGCCGGCAGCAGGATGGCGGACACCAGCGGCACCGCGGGCGTCGGCCAGAAGAACAGCGAGATCACATAGGTCACGCCGGCGAGGATGAAGAAGGCGCTGTGCCCGTTCTTCATCACCACGCGGAAGGGCTCGACCATGCGGATATCCGAGCGCAGCGTCTTCAGCGCATTGAGCAGCGCGGTCATGAAGGCGATGACCAGGAAGATATTGAACAGCTCCTTGGCGGCCACCAGGCTCGCCGAGAACACGCCGGCCAGCGCGGACACCGGGCTGCCGGTCAGCGCGAACACGACCAGCGCGGTCCCCACGATGGAGGGCACGACGACATTGGCGCGCAGGATCATCGTCAGCACGATGACCGCGACCCCCATGAGATATATCCAGTGCGCGGCACCGATCACGACTTCGTGTTGCATGAAAGCTCCGTGGGGCGAGAGGTGGTTCGTGTAGCTCGACCGTCCTTCGGGTGGGGGTCTGAACGGTATACTATATTCCGTATGGCGGTGCCGCCAAGCGAAATCGTATACGGATATACGCTGATACCGGAGTGGGGTGCGGCGCCGGGAAGCCGCACCAGAACTGGGAAAGATGCGGACAAGGAAACACCGTTGCGGTGCGGCGCGCGGCGAATCGGGTTGCGTTTTGCCTTCGTCGGTATGTAGACTGTATACCAACATCCGCTGCTCAGGTATTCCACCGCTGCGCAGCCCACGCGACGCCCGCATCGCGGCCGCCAGTCCTGTTCCAACCGCCGCTTCGTCATGACAACCACGTTGCCCGCGCTGATTGCGAGTCTGTTGCCGACGCTGTCGCCGGCCACGTCGTTGCTGCCGGCCGTGCCGTTGTCCGAGTACGGCTGGATGGGCGTGACGATCTTTGCCGGTGCCTGCCTGCAGGGCGTCGGCGGCATCGGCTTCGCGATGCTGGCGGCGCCGCTGGCCGCGATGTTCTTTCCGCAACTGGTGCCGGGGCCGCTGCTGACGATGGGTGGTTGCCTGTCGCTGCTGGCCGCGCTGCGCGAGCGCGAGGCGATCGCCTGGCGGCTGACGGGAACGGCGCTGCTCGGCCGCACGATCGGCGGGCTGATCGGCGTGCTGGCCATTGCGTGGCTGCGGCCGCAGTGGCTGGCGGTGGTGTTCTCGCTGTCGATCCTGGTGGCGGTCGCGCTCAGCGCCCTTGGCTGGCGCGTGCGGCCCTCTGCCGGCAATCTCGCCATCGCCGGCACCGCGTCGGGCTTCATGGCGACGTTGACATCGGCGGGCGCGCCGCCCTTTGCCATCGTGATGCAGCACATGAGTCCGGCCGCGATGCGCGCCACCGTGGGCTGCATCCTCGGTGGCGGGGCGGTGTTGTCGTTGGCGATGCTGGCGGGCGCGGGGCGCTTTGGCATCGTGGACCTGACGCTGAGCGCGCTGCTTGCGCCGTTCTTGCTCGCCGGCTTTGCGGTATCGAGCCGGCTCAAGACGCGCGTCTCGGCCGTGGCTGTGCGGCGCTTGCTGCTGGCCCTGTGCGCGGCGGGGGCGATCGCCGTGCTGGTGCGGCTGGCGCTGCAGAGTTGAGCCGCGCGGTCCGCTCGCCTTCGACCCCGACCCTGACCCGGATCCCGACTCCGACTCCGACTCCGACTTCATTCCAACTTCATCCATCCACCATCGCAGGAGACCCGATGCAGCACATCACAGACGAAATGGTCGATCGCCACGTCGCACCGGAGGACGTGCAACGCATCATGCTCGAAGCGTTCCGCAGCTTCGGGCAGGGCAGCGCCGCCATGCAGCAGCGCATCCGCACCGAGGCCGGTGGCGTCAAGCTGTCGACGCTGGGCGCGGTGATCCCGGAGCAGGGCGTGGCCGGCGGCAAGGTCTACACCACCATCGACGGGCAGTTTTCCTTCGTGATCCTGCTGTTCTCGACCGAGGACGGCCGGCCCTTGGCCTCGTTCGATGCGGGCGCGATCACGCGCCTGCGCACCGCCGCCTGCACGGTGGTCGCGGCGCGCCATCTGGCGCGGCCCGACGCGCGCACGCTGGCGCTGTTCGGTGCCGGCACGCAGGGCGCTGCCCACGCACGGCAGTTGAGCGCCGCGCTGCCGCTCGAGCGCATCCTGCTGTGCGACCCGTACGCGCCGGCCGATATGCCGGAGCGCCTGAGCCAGAGCTGCGGCATCCCGGTGATCGCGACCGAGGCCGAAGCCGCGGTCCGCGAGGCCGACATCGTCGTGACGGCCTCGCGCTCGACCACGCCGCTGTTTTCGGGCGAGGCGATCAAGCCCGGGGCCTTCGTGGCGGCCATCGGTTCCAGCCTGCCGCATACGCGCGAACTGGACGACGTGGCGCTGTCGCGCGCCTCGGCGGTGGTCGTCGAGTGGAAGCCGCAGTCCACGCGCGAAGCCGGCGACATCGTAATGGCGGGGCAGGGCGTGCTGCCCGAGGCGAAGCTGATCGAGCTGGCGGACGTGGTGCTGGGCCGGACGCAGCCCCGGCGCAGCGACGACGACATCGTCATCTACAAGTCCGTCGGCGTCGGCCTAGAAGATGTGGCGCTGGCGGGCCTGGCATGGCGGCGCCTGCAGGCGGCCGCGGAAACCGGCGCCACGATCGCGGCCTGACGCCGGCTGCCCGCGCTGCCTTCGCTTCCCCGCGCACGGCCACCACCGCACCAAGGTAAACCCCGATGAATAAACCTCCGCAGGACCTTGTCCGCCTAGCCTAAGTGTATATAGTATACAAACATCGAGCGAACGATCCGCCCGATCCAACCCATTCCGAACGTCAGCCAACAAGGAGCCCCACATGGCCGAACTGATGAACCGAGAAGAATTCCGTGCCGCCCTGGAAGAAGCGATCAAGGGCAAAAGCGCCAACCAGGCGCCGTTCAGCAAGGCCTGGGCCACCGGCAAGCTCAGCCGCGCCCACCTCGCCCGCTGGGCCGAGAACCACTATCACTATGTCGGGCCGTTCGCCGACTACCTGGGCTATATCTACGCCCGCATGCCGGATCGGTATACCGAGGCCAAGGATTTCCTGCTGGCCAATATGTACGAAGAGGAAATCGGCGGCGATCGCCACACCGACCTGCTGATCCGCTTCGCCGAGGCCTGCGGCACCACGCGCGAGCGCGTGATCGATCCCGACAATATGTCGCCCACCACGCGTGGCCTGCAGGCCTGGTGCTATTCGGTGGCGATGCGCGAGGACCCGATCGTCGCGGTGGCCGGCCTGGTGGTCGGGCTGGAGTCGCAGGTGCCGTCGATCTACCGCAAGCAGACGCCGACGCTGCGCGAGAAGTACCAGTTCACCGACGAGGAGGTCGAGTTCTTCGACCTGCATATCGTCTCGGACGAGATCCACGGCGAACGCGGCTACCAGATCGTGCTCGAGCATGCCGATACGCCCGAGCTGCAGCAGCGCTGCCTGAAGATCTGCGAGATCGGCGCACAGATGCGGCTGCTCTATACGACCGCGCTGTACTACGACTATGTCGCGCACGAGCTGCCGCTGCCCGAGCTCGAACTGGCGGCCTGATCGCCCGGTCCGCGCGGCGGCGCCTTCGCGGCGCCGCGCTTCTTCCCCTAACCGCCTGATGAGCGCCGCACAGATGGAACCGTTCTACAACTACATCGATGGCGAATGGACCGCGTGCCAGTCCGGCCGAACCTTCGACAACATCAATCCCGCCGATACGCATGACGTGGTGGGCCGCTTCCAGGCGTCCGCCGCCGAAGATGGCCAGGCGGCGGTGGCCGCTGCCGCTGCCGCCTTCGACGGCTGGAAGAACACGCCGATCGGCCGCCGCGCGGCCATCCTGAACCGCGCCGCGCAACAGCTCGAAGCCAATGCCGACAGCATCGCGCGGGAACTCACACGCGAGGAAGGCAAGGCGCTGAGCCTCGCGCGCGACGAGGTCCTTCGCTCGGCGCAGACGCTGCGCTTCTATGCCGTCGAGGGCCAGACCTTCACCGGCGAATCGTTCCCCAACGACGATGGCGACATGCTCGTCTACACGCAGCGCGAGCCGCTGGGCGTGGCGACGGTGATCTCGCCGTGGAATTTCCCGATCTCGATCCCGGCGCGCAAGATCGCGCCGGCGCTGATCACCGGCAATACGGTGGTGTTCAAGCCGTCGTCCGATGCGCCGCTGAGCGGCTATCGGCTGGCCGAGGCGCTGATCGACGCGGGCCTGCCCAAGGGCGTGCTGAACTTCATCACCGGCAGCGCCGCCGACGTGGGCGCCGCGATCACGCAGGCACCCGCGGTGCGCGCGATCTCGTTTACCGGCTCGACCCGTGCCGGCGAGCAGATCCATCGCTCGGTGCCGCTGACCACGCGCACGCAGATGGAGCTGGGTGGCAAGAATCCGCTGCTGGTGATGGAGGATGCCGACCTCGACCAGGCCGTCGAGCTGACGATCAAGGGCGGCTTCTCGCTGAGCGGCCAGGCCTGTACCGGTACCAGCCGCGTGCTGGTTGCCGAGTCCGTGCGCGAGGCCTATACCGAGAAGCTGCTGGCCCGCGTCAAGACGCTGAAGATCGGCAGCGGCCTGACGCCCGGCATGGACCTCGGCCCGCTGGCCACGCGCAACCAGCTCGACAACGTGCTGCGCTATATCGACATCGGCAAGTCCGAGGCGACGCTGCTGTGCGGCGGCGAGCGGCTGACCGGCCCGGAGTACGACAACGGCTTCTATGTGTCGCCGGCCGTCTTCACCGACGTCACGCAGCAGATGCGTATCGCGCAAGAGGAGATCTTCGGGCCGGTGATCGCGATCATCGCGTTCAGCGACTACGCCGATGCGATCGCCAAGGCCAACGACACCGAGTACGGCCTGGCCGCGGCGATCGTCACGCGCAATCCGCGTTACATGCATCGCTTCGCCGCCGACATCGAGGCCGGCACGGTGAAGATCAACCGCACCACCACCGGCAATCTCGTCAACGCGCCGTTCGGCGGGCTCAAGCGCTCGAGCACCTCGACCTTCCGCGAGTCCGGCCGCACGGGCCTCGAGTTCTATACCCAGATCAAGACCGTCTACCGCGGCTTGTGAGCGCAGCAGCATCGCAGCATCGCAACGCGACATCGACCAGGAGAACATCGCATGAAACAAGCCATCAAGCTCGAACTGCGCGAAGCGCGCCATATGGTGGCCGCCGCCATCGCCAAGTCGGAGGAGATCGGCGTGCTCGAGTCCATCTGCGTGGTGGACGAGGGCGGCTATCCGCTGGTGCTGGAGCGGATGGACGGCGCCCGCATCACCGGGCCGCAGATCGCGTGGAACAAGGCCTTTACCGCCGCCGGCCACAAGCGCTCGACCCACCTGTTCACGACGCCGCCGAACGGGCCCGCGCTGCCGGGCAACGAGGCCTTCGGCATCCAGTGGAGCTTCGAGGGCAAGTTCGCTGCCTTCGTCGGCGGCTTTCCGATCGTCGTCAACGAGCAGGTGATCGGCGGCATCGGCCTGAGCGGCGGCAACGGCGAGCAGGACACGCAGGCCGGCCTCGCCGCGCTGCAGGCGCTGCAGGAACTGCTGGCACCGCAGGACCTGAAGGTGGTGGTGCAGGCCGACATCAAGCGCTGAACCTAGCGCTGAGCGAGGCGCTGAGCCAGGCGCTGAACGGCGCGCTGAACCCGCGCCGCCTCTTTCAACCGGCTATTCGGAACGCATCATGTCTCACCGCATCCAGATCCTCGAAACGCAGCAGGCCTTCTTCGTCGAGCGCGGCGAAACGCTGCTGCAGGCCGCGCTCAAGGCCGGCATCGCGCTGCCGCACGATTGCCAGCTGGGCGGCTGTGGTACCTGCCGGCTGAAGCTGGTCGAGGGCGACGTCCGCTACGAGGAGGAGCCGATGGGGCTGGCGCCCGACGAGGCGGCCGCGGGCTATGCGCTGGCCTGCCAGGCACAGCCGGTTGGCGATCTCGTGATCAGCACCGCGCGCGAGGACGAGGCCTGCGCCGAGCCGATGCGGCATCGCGCGCGGATCGAGGCGGTTCGCCCGCTGACGCCGACCGTGCTGCAGGTCCGGCTGCAAGTGCCCGATCTCGAGGCGGCGCTGGACTATCGGCCCGGCCAGTACCTGAAGCTGATCGCGGCAGAGGGGCAGGCCCGCAGTTTCTCGATGGCGTCGGTGCCGCAGGGCGGCAGCATCGAACTGCATGTCCGCCGCATTCCGGGCGGCGCGGTCACCGACCGCATCCTGCCGGGCCTGGCGCCGGGCGATGCGGTCGAGGTCGAGCTGCCGCACGGCAACTTCTTCTATCGCGCCCGCGACTACCGCCCGCTGCTGATGGTGGCGACCGGCACCGGCATCGCGCCGATCAAGGCGATCCTCGAATCGCTGATGGACGATCCCGATTGCCCGCCAGTCTCGCTGTACTGGGGCATGCGCGAGGAGGGCGATCTCTATCTGCACGAGCAGATCGAGGGCTGGGCCGAGCGCCTGTACGACTTTCGCTATGTCCCGGTGCTGTCGCGTGGCGGCGTCGGCTGGCAGGGCCGGCGTGGCTATGTGCATCACGCCGCGGTCGACGATCTCGGCGATCTGTCCGAGCATGCGATCTATCTGTGCGGCTCGCCGGACATGATCCGCGACGCGCGCCAGGCCTTCCTGGATCGCGGCGCGAGCACCGAGCACATCTACGCCGACAGTTTCACGTTCCAGCGGGACTGAGAAGGCCGGCGATCGTCAAGAGCGGCGACCGCGCCGCTTCGCTCGGTAGCTGGTATACAATAACGCCAGCCTTTGGTGCGGGCCTTGCACCAGCCGGTGTCACCGGCCGGTGCCGTCCGCGGCGCCACCAAACCGCGCCACGGTCCCGCCAAATCGCGCTGTCCAATCCGATCGCCTCGCATCCGCCATGTCCCTCCGCCCCTCCGTTTCCGCCGCGCCCGATCAGGAAGTCGTGAGCCTGGGCGCCAGCCATTCGCCGCTGTTCGCGCTGGTCACCGACAAGCTGCGCGAGCGCATCCTGAAGGGCGACTACGCGCCCGGCGAACGGCTGGTCGAGAACAAGCTGTCGGCGGAGCTGGGCGTGTCCCGCATCCCGGTGCGCGAGGCGCTGCGGGCGCTGGCGAGCGAAGGGCTGGTGCTGATCGAACCGCGCCGCGGCGCCTCGGTGGCGAAGCTGTCGCCGGATATCGTCCGCGAGATGGTCGAGGTGCGCGCCACGCTGGAGGGGCTGAATGCCAAGCTGGCCGCCCAGCGGCGCGATCCGGGGCTGATCGCCGAACTCGAGGCGGTATTGCAGCAGGGCATGGAGGCGGCGGCGCAGGGCAAGGCGGACGAACTGCTGACACTGAACTCGCGCTTCCACGAGGTGCTCGGCAATATCGCCGCCAACAGCGTGCTGCAGGAAATGATGCGCTCGCTGCGTGAGCGCACCGCGGTGCTGTTCGGACCGGCCAATACGGTGCGCGCCCGGCAGAACTGGGACGAGCACGCGCAGATCCTGCAGGCGGTCATCGCCGGCGATGCGGATCTGGCGGCCCTGCTGGCGGCGCGGCATGTCTACAGCGCGGCCAAGGCGGCCGAGCTGCCGGTGGGCGAGCAGCACGCTGCTTGAGCCTGGGCGCTGAACGCCTGACGGCTGACGGCTGACGCCTGACGCCTCACGCCTCACGCCTCACGCCTCACGCCTGCCACCGGGGCAAGTGCTCCGGTCCTTCTCCTTCCCCTCGGTTTTCTCTGTCGCGCCGCACCACGGTAGCGGCGCCGCATGCGCTCGTCCGCGGCTGCTTGCGGTCCGCTGTAGATGGGGACGGCATCGCGTGCACGCACGGCTTCGGGGCGTGCCGCCGCACCGTCATGGCGCAATGCACAAAATTTGTGTATACTGTCAACCGTTGTAAACGCAATAGAGAAAGACCATGACTTACCGCGACACCACCGCCCGGGCGTCGTACCTGGACACCCCGGTCGGCCAGCAACTGCTGCGCCACTACGCATCCCGCGATGCCGTCCGTCATGCCACGCCGCTGATCCCGCTGCGGGCGGCCGATGTGCTGCGCTTCGTGCAGTGCCTGTTCGGCCGCGCGGGCTGCGGGCATCGCCCGGCATAAGCGCCAACGTACCTGCAAAGCGCTGCTGGCAGCGCCCGAACCGCCCTCCGGGGCGGTTTTTCTTTTCCTTCTCCTGATTCGGCTCTGCTGACCCGCCCCGCCGACTCCGCCCTCCTGGCGCCGCTCTCCGACGCCGCTCTGCCGACGCCGCTCTGCCGACGCCGCTCTGCCGACGCCGCTCTGCCGACGCCGCTCTCCGACGCCGCTCTCCCGACGCCGCTCTCCCGACGCCGCTCTCCCGACGCCGCTCTGCCGACGCCAAGCATTCGTCCGGGAGCGATTCCATCTCTCGGCCAACGCGGCGCACCGCATGGTGGCCCACGTCCCGCTGGGCCGATTCTTGCGTAAAGCGCATCCGCGACGCCGCCCGCGCCTAGGGCGCACCGGCGGTGCGAGGGTTTCCGCCAATGCCGGGGAACCTTGGTGCGCCCTAAACTATTGCATATAGTATACCGACGCAGCACAAACTCAGGACTCCCAGTAGAGAGGCCGGGTGCTGCCGTCAGGGTCGCGGCAATAACAACAGGCAACAACAAGAACAGGAGCCGACGTGAGCCTGCCAACGTCCCCGTCCATTCCCGCCCGCGCCGGCGTTCCACCGCCCCCTAAAACGGCAACCGCCGGATCTGACGCGCGCTATCGCCCGCTGTGGCAGGCCGTCGACGACCTCGCCCAAGGTCGCACCAGCGCCGAGCAACTGCTCGATCTGTGCCACGCCGCCTGGGCCGAACGCAATCCGCTGTTGAACGCCATCGTGCTGGCCGATTTCGATGCCGCGCGCGAGCAGGCGCGGGCCAGCGATGCGCGCCGCCGCCAGGGCAGGGCGCTGGGGCCGCTCGATGGCGTGCCGTTCTCCATCAAGGAATCGTTCGACGTGGCCGGCTGGCCGACCACCTGCGGCAATCCGGCGCTGCGCGAGCATGTCGCCGGTCGTGACGCCACCGTGGTCCAGCGGCTGCGCGAGGCGGGCGCCGTGCTGATCGGCAAGACCAATGTGCCGCTCGGCCTGCGCGACTGGCAGAGCTACAACGCGGTCTACGGCACCACGCGCAATCCGCACGACCCGTCGCGCACGCCGGGCGGTTCGTCGGGCGGCAGCGCGGCGGCCGTCTGCGCCGGCATGAGCCTGTTCGACATCGGTTCGGACATCGGTTCTTCGCTGCGCAATCCCGCGCACTACTGCGGCGTGTTCTCGCACAAGAGCAGCCACGGCATCGTGCCGTTGAGCGGCCATGGCACCGGCGCGGCCTCGTTCGGCATGCAGGACATCAACGTGGCCGGGCCGATCGCCCGCAGCGCGCGCGATCTCGAGCGGGTGCTGCAGGCCATCGCCGGTCCCGAAGGCGCCGATGCGGTGGCCTATCGCCTGGCCCTGCCGCCGTGCCGGCCCGATACGCTGGCGCAATTTCGCGTGGCGGTGCTGCCGTCGCACCCGCAGGCCGAGGCCGACCGTGAAGTCAGCGACTGCATCGAAGGGCTGGGCCGCTGGCTTGAAGGGCAGGGCGCCAGTGTCGCCTGGCATGTGCGTCCGTCATTCGAGGCCGAAGAGCTGTGGCGCGTCTACGTGCTGCTGCTGCGCGCGACCACCTCGGTCCATATGCCGGACGGCGCGTTTGCCGAGGCGCTGGACCAGGCCGCGGCCGCATCTCCGGACGATGCGCGTTACGCCGTGCTCCAGCATGCCGGCGCCACGCTGCGCCACCGGGACTGGCTGCTGTTGCAACACGCGCGCGAGCGCTTCGCCTTGGCCTGGCAACGCTTCTTCGACGACTACGACGTGCTGCTGTGTCCGGCGGCGGCCACGACCGCCTTCGAGCTGGACGAGGCCGGCGAGCCGTGGCAGCGCCATCTGAACGTCAACGGCAAGCCGCAGCCGATGACGACGCAGCTGTTCTGGGCCGGCCATTCGGGGCTATGCGGGCTGCCTTCGACGGTCGCGCCGATCGGCCCCGGCAGCAGCGGCCTGCCGGTCGGCGTGCAGATCGTCGCCGGACGCTACCGCGATCTGACCTCGCTGCGCTTCGCCAGTCTTCTGGAGGCGGCGGGCTTCGGCTTCCGGCCTCCGCCCGGCTGAGGACGCACGAGGCAACGGACGAGGACGCACGACGCAACGGCCGAGGACGCGAGGCAACGCGCCACGCCACTCGCCCGGCATCCCACCCCACCGAATTCGCACGCCACGCGGCCAACCACGCGGCAACACGCCGCCACGATGCCCCACACTGACAAGGAGCGACGATCATGCTGGACTGGTTCAAAGAGCTATCGCGGATGGAGCGCAAGGGTTTCTACGGCGCCTTCCTCGGTCATGCGGTCGACGTGTTCGACTTCATGATCTATTCCTTCCTGATCTCGACGCTGCTGACGCAGTGGCAGATGAGCAAGTCGACCGCCGGGGCGATCGTCACGTGGACGCTGGTGTCGTCGCTGATCGGCGCGATCGGCGCCGGCATGCTGGCCGACCGCTATGGCCGCGTGCGCGTATTGCGCTGGACCATCGTGGTGTTCACCGTTGCCTGCTTCCTGTGCGGGCTGGCCAATTCGCCCGAGCAGCTGATGCTGTTCCGCATGATCCAGGGCATCGGCTTTGGCGGCGAGTCGTCGCTGTGCATGGTGCTGGTGACCGAGATGATTCGAAATCCCGCGCACCGCGGCAAATACTCTGGCTTCACCGCGAGCAGCTATTCGTTCGGCTGGGGCGCGGCGGCGCTGGCTTATGGCCTGACCTTCAGCCTGTTTCCGGCCGAGACGGCCTGGCGCGTCTGTTTCTTCCTCGGCATCGTGCCGGCGCTGGTGGTGTTCTATCTGCGCCGCAACCTCGACGAGCCCGAGGTCTTCGTCAAGACGCGCGCCGAGCGCGCCGCGCAACGCGGCTCGGCGTGGCATGAACTGAGCCGCCTGGTGCGGCGGCCGCTGCTGCGCAAGACCGTGCTGTGCAGCCTGCTGTCGGGCGGCATGCTCGGCGCCTACTACGCGATCGCGACCTGGCTACCGACCTTCCTGAAGACCGAGCGCGGCCTGTCGGTGTTCGGCACCAGCTCCTATCTGGCGGTGACCATCCTCGGTTCGCTGGTCGGCTACGTGGCGGGCGCCTATGCGACCGACCGCCTGGGACGGCGGCCGACCTATGTGCTGTTCGCCGCCGGCGCGTTTGCGATGGCGCTGATCTATATGGTGATCCCCGTTTCCAACCTGTCGATGCTGTTCCTCGGTTTTCCCCTGGGCGTGCTGATGCAGGGCGTGTTCTCCGGCATCGGCGCGACCATCTCGGAGTCGTATCCGAACGATATCCGCGCGACCGGTTACGGCGTCTCGTACAACCTCGGGCGGGTGATCGGCTCCTTCTTTCCGCTGTCGGTCGGCTGGCTCAGCTCGGGCCGGACCTCGCTGCCGCTGGCCATCGCCATCGTCGCCGGGGCCGGATACGCGCTCGTCGTGTTCGCCGCGCTGATGCTGCCGGAAACCACCGGCATGGACCTGGACAAGGCGGGTGGCGACGAAGCCGACCGCGACGAGACGGCGCCGGGCAAGGTCGGGCTGGCGCCCGCGCCGGGTGCCGGCGGGACCGTGGCCTGACCGGCCGAACTGGCGAAAGCCGGGGGAGCAGGCGGGGCAGAGGCCGGGCGCAAGTCGGGCGCGGACCGGGCGCCGATCGGGCGCGGTGGGGCGCAATCGGGCGGCAAATCGGGCGGCAAATCCGGCGGCAAATCGGTCGGAACGGGCGGGGCGGAACACCCCGCCCGATATCCAGATCGTCACGTTTTCGGGAACAACCTAGGGCTAACCCTGTCCATGCGATTGCATTCGGTTACAATGCCGCTCTTGCGTCTTATTACGCTGGGCACCAGCCGTCATATTCCTGGCGTCGTGCGCTTGCCTGCATACCGACGCCAACTTCCCCTTGATGCGAGCCTTACTGCCCTTTCTGATCGCGTGCTGCCTGTTCCTGCTCTCCTTTGGAGCGCAGGCCGGCACGCGTCTGGACGCGGCGGCGGGGCTCGGTCCCGGCCAGATGCGGGTCGGACCGCTGGTTTGCAGCATGGCGGCGGTTGCCGCCGTGGCCGCCCGCACGCTCACCAGCGATGAGGACGGCAGCCGCATCGTCGCGCCCGGCGACGACGGCATCCATGCCGACGACGTCGTCGAATCCGCGCCCTCGCCAGGCTACTGCAATATCTGGTCGGCCGATCTGCTCGATCCGCCCGACGTGCTCGACGAAATCGAGGAATCCAGCGCGCTGTTCGCCCTGCCGACGGCGCCGCTCGAACTGCCTTCCGGCGATGTCTCTCCGCCTCGCCACGGTCGCGCGCCGCCACTGCCCGCGGCGCTGTTCAAGCCCCCCATCCTCACTGCCTGATCGCTGACGCGCCGGTCCAGTCCCGTATCGGACCGGCCGCGCCTCCTATCTGCGTGTCTTGCTCGCGGCCTTCGCCGCCGTGGGCCGTGTGCTTGTCGCGGTAACGCCGTCCGCGCGAAGCCGGCATGCAGTGGTCCGGCTTTTTCTCGTTGCCATGAAGATCTCTACGCTTACCCTGATAGCGTCGCTTTCGCTTGGGGTGTCGTCGGCCTTTGCCGCCGATGCCTTCTCGCTGGAGCAACTGCTTTCCCTGTCCCAGAACTCGAACAAGGGCGTGGTCGCCGCGCATGCCGGCGTGGACGCCGCCAGCGCCGCCGTCACCAGCGCGGGCGCCTATCCGAATCCCCAGGTCGAAATGATGTACGGCCGCCTGCGCGGCCGGCAGGCCGGCGTTGCCGAGGGAAACGCGCCCAGCTTCTCGATCACGCAGCGCCTCGACTACCCCCAGCAACGCAGCCTGCGCCGCTCGATCGCCGAGCGCAATCTCGACGCGACTGAAGCCGGTCTGCAGGCCTTCTACGCCGACCTCGCCGGCCGGGTCAAAACCGGCTACTACGGCGTGCTGCGCCGCGAGAGCGAACTGGCGGCGGCACGGGAAGACCTGGCGATGATGAAGCAGGTCCATTCGCGGGCGCGCCTGCGCGTCGAGGTCGGCGAGGCGCCGCGCTATGAGCTGATCCGTGCCGAGACCGAGTTGCTGGCCGCGCAGAAGTCGCTGCAGAGCGCCGAATACCGCGTCGACCAGGCCAAGGCGGCGCTGCGCCAGCAGGTCGGCGGCGCGCTGCCGCCGAAGTTCGCGCTGGCGGGCAGCCTGGGCCAGCTTCCGAGCGTGCCCGATCTGGCCGTGATGCGCGAGCGGCTGAACACGGCCAACGCCGAACTGGTCCAGCGCCGCATGGAGCTGGAGCGCGCCAATCTGGCGGTCGACTACCAGCGCTCGCTGCGGCTGCCGGAGCTGGCGGTGCGCGCCAGCACCACCCGCGAACCCGACAACAGCGTCTCGCAGGTCGGCCTGGTGCTGACCATTCCGCTGTGGGACCGTCGCAAGGGCCCGGTGGGCGAGGCGGTTGCGCAGGCCACGCAGGCGCGCAATGCCTACGAGCTGCGCGAATTCGAACTGGGCCAGGAGCTCGAGTCGGCGTACCGCCAGCTGGAAATCACGCAGGCCCAGGTCACCGCGCTGGAGTCCGGCATCGTGCGCGAGGCCGAGAACGCGCTGCAGGTCGCGCAGGCGGCCTACCGCTACGGCGAGCGCGGCATCCTCGAGGTCATCGATGCCCAGCGCACGCTGCGCAACGCGCGCAACGAACTGATCGCCGCGCAATACGACCAGCAGATGGCCGTGATCCAGATCGAACGCCTGCTGTCGATGGCGCCCGGCATGACGCCGCCGGGCATGGCCCCGACCGCCGCGACCTTCTCCACCGAATCGAAACAAGACTGACCATGCGCCCCTTTTCCCTCCGTACCCTGGCGGTGGCTGCCGCCATGATGTTGACGCTCGCGGCCTGTTCCGAGGAGCCGCCGCCCGCGGCCGAGGCACCCAAGCTGCCGCCCGGGGTAGTCAAGCCCGAGCCGTCGCTGCAGCAGCAGCTGAAGATCGCGCCGGTGACCACCAGCCCGTTCAGCGAGATGCTGCACGTGGCCGGCCGCATCGACTTTGACGAGCAGCGCGTCGCGCGCATCGGCGCGTCCGTGACCGGGCGCGTGACCGACCTCTACGCGATGCCCGGCCAGGAAGTGAAGGCCGGCCAGGTGCTGGCGCGCCTGCACAGCAGCGAGCTGGGCGCCGCGCAGATGTCGTATCTGAAGGCGCTGGCGCAAACGCAACTGCAGGCGCAGAACGCCGAGCGCGCGCGCCAGCTGTTCGCCGCCGACGTGATCGGCCGCGGCGAGCTGCAGCGCCGCGAGAGCGAATATGCGATCGCCAACGCCGAGATGCATGCCTATCGCGACCAGCTGCGCGTGCTCGGCATGTCCAAGGCGGCCATCGCCGAGCTGTCCAAGGGCGGCAGCATCAATTCGTATTCGCCGGTGTACTCCAGCATCAGCGGCACCGTGGTCGAGCGCAAGGTCGCGCAGGGGCAGGTGGTGCAGCCCGCCGATTCGCTGTACACGGTGGCCGACCTGTCGCGCGTCTGGGTCGTCGCCGAGGTGCCCGAGCAGCAGGCCGCGCTGGTGGCCGAGGGGCAGACCGTCGAGATCGACGTGCCGTCGCTGGGGGCCGGCACGGGCCGCAGCCGCATCGCGGGCAAGCTGATCTATGTGGGCCGCACCGTCAATCCCGAGTCGCGCACGGTGCTGGTTCGCACAGAACTGGACAATCGCGAGGGTCGCCTGAAGCCCGCGATGCTGGCCAGCATGGTGATCGCCAGCCGGCCGACCGAGCGGCTGGTGGTGCCCGGCTCGGCCGTGGTGCGCGATGGCAACGAGGAGCAGGTCTACGTCGAGCAGGGCGAAGGCCTGTATCGCGCCGTGCCGGTCAAGCTCGGTGCCGAGAGCGACGGCATGCGCGTGGTGCAGAGCGGCGTCAAGGCTGGCGACCGCATCGTGGTCAATGGCGCGTTCCATCTGGATAACGAGCGCAAACGCCTCGAGCAAGGTTGACCACGATGATCCAATCCCTAGTCCAAGCTGCCATCAACCAGCGGCTCGTGGTCTGCGTGATCGCGGTCGTGCTGTTCTTCTTCGGGTTGCGCGCCGCCGGCAAGCTGTCGGTCGACGCCTTCCCCGATGTCACCAACGTGCAGGTGCAGATCGCCACCGAAGCGGCGGGCCGCTCGCCGGAAGAGGTCGAGCGCTTCGTCACCGTGCCGATCGAGATCGCGATGACCGGCCTGCCCGGGCTGGTCGAGATGCGCTCGCTGAACAAGGCGGGCCTGTCGCTGATCACGCTGGTGTTTACCGATGCCACCGACGTCTATTTCGCGCGCCAGCTCGTGATGGAGCGGCTGATCGAGGTCGGCGGGCGCATGCCGGAAGGCGTGTCGCCGGTGCTCGGCCCGGTCTCCACCGGCCTCGGCGAGGTCTACCAGTACACGCTGGACCGCGCCGACGACGGCGATCGCGAACTGACGCAGGAGGAGCTGTCCGAACGCCGCATCGTGCAGGACTGGGTCGTGCGTCCGCTGCTGCGTTCGATTCCGGGCGTGGCCGAGATCAACTCCCAGGGCGGCTACGTCAAGCAGTACCAGGCGCTGATCAACCCGGATCGCATGCGCCACTACGGCATCTCCGTGCAGCAGGTGTACCAGGCGCTCGCGCAGAACAACGCCAACTCCGGCGGCGGCGTGCTGCCGCACTATGCCGAGCAGTACCTGATCCGCGGCGTGGGCCTGGCGCAGGGCGTCGAGGACCTGAAGAGCATCGTGCTCAAGGAGGTCAACGGCACGCCGGTCTATCTGCGCGACGTGGCCGAGGTCACCATCGGCCATGAAGTGCGGCAGGGCGCGCTGATCAAGAACGGCCAGACCGAGGCGGTCGGCGGCATCGTGATGATGATGCGCGGCGGCAACGCCAAGGAAGTCGTCAGCCGCGTCAAGCAGCGCGTCGCCGAGATCAACGAGCGCGGCATGCTGCCCGGCAAGTTGCAGATCGTGCCGTACTACGACCGCAGCGAACTGGTCGATGCCGCGTTGTGGACGGTGACCAAGGTGCTGCTCGAAGGCGTGGTGCTGGTGGTGATCGTGCTGTTCCTGTTCCTCGGCGACCTGCGCTCGTCCGTCATCGTGCTGGCCACGCTGGTGCTGACGCCGCTGCTGACCTTCATGGTGATGAACCAGGTCGGGTTGTCGGCGAACCTGATGTCGCTGGGCGGTCTGGCGATCGCCATCGGCTTGATGGTCGACGGCTCCGTGGTGGTGGTCGAGAACGCGTTCGAGCGATTGGGGCGCAAGGATGAACTGAGGCTGACCAAGACCGAGGTGCTGGTCAAGGCGGTGCAGGAAGTGGCGACGCCCGTGATCGTCGGCGTCGGCATCATTATCCTGGTGTTCCTGCCGCTGATGACGCTGACCGGCACCGAGGGCAAGATGTTTGCGCCGCTGGCCTTCACCATCGCGATCGCGCTGGCGATCTCGCTGGTGCTGTCGCTGACGCTGTCGCCGGTGCTGTCGTCGTACCTGCTCAAGGGCGGTGCGGAGCACGACACCAAGGTGATCGCCTTCCTGAAGCGCCACTATCTGCGGATGCTGGGCTGGGCGATGGCGAACAGCCGCAAGACCGTGGTCGCCGCCGTGGTCGCGTTCCTTGCCACGCTGGCGATCGTGCCGCTGCTCGGTTCGTCGTTCATGCCGGAGATGAAGGAAGGCTCGATCGTTCCGGCGATCGACCGCGTGCCCAACATCTCGCTGGAGGAATCGATCAAGCTCGAGAAGGAGGCCAACAAGCTGGTGCTCAGCGTGCCGGGCGTCAAGTCGGTGGTGTCCGGCGTCGGCCGCGGCGAGAGCCCGGCGGACCCGCAGAGCCAGAACGAGTCCACCCCGATCGCCAGCCTGAAGGACCGCGACGAGTGGCCCGACGGCTGGACCCAGGACGACATCGCCGAACAGATCCGGCAGAAGCTGCGGGCGATCCCCGGCGTGCAGATCGTGATGGCGCAGCCGATTTCCGACCGGATCGACGAGATGGTCAGCGGCGTGCGTTCGGATATCGCGGTCAAGATCTTCGGCGACGACCTCGGCAAGCTGCGCGAGCTGGCCGGCGAGGTGGCGCGCGTGGCGGGCGGCATCCAGGGTTCGCAGGACATCCGCATCGAGCGCATCACCGGTCAGCAGTACCTGTCGATCGAGATCGACCGCCAGGCGATCGCGCGTTATGGGCTCAATGTCTCGGACATCCACGACATCATCGAGATCTCGATCGGCGGCAAGCGCGCCACCGACATCTTCGAGGGCGAGCGCCGCTTCAGCGCCGCGGTCCGCCTGCCGGAGCGCTTCCGTCATGATGTCCAGTCGATCCGCCAGCTGCTGGTGACCACGCCGGACGGCATCCAGGTGCCGCTGCAGAGTGTCGCCAAGATCGAGGTCAGCGACGGCCCGGCGCAGATCAGCCGCGAAATGGCCAAGCGCCGCGTGGTGGTGATGATCAACGTCAAGGACCGCGACCTCGGCGGCTTCGTCGCCGAACTGCAGCAGGCGGCAGACAGCAAGGTCAAGCTGCCCGAAGGCTATTACTTCGAGTGGGGCGGCCAGTTCCAGAACATGGAACGCGCGATGGGCCACCTGAAGATCATCGTGCCGATCACGATCGCCGCGATCTTCTTCCTGCTGTTCCTGCTGTTCAACTCGCTGCGCTTCGCCACGCTGATCATCACCGTGCTGCCGTTCGCATCGATCGGCGGCATCATCGGCCTGTTCGTCACCGGCGAATACCTGTCGGTGCCGGCATCGGTGGGCTTCATCGCGCTGTGGGGCATCGCGGTGCTCAACGGCGTGGTGCTGGTGTCCTATATCCGCGGGCTGCGCGACAGCGGTCTGGATCTGGACACCGCGGTGCGGCAGGGCGCCGCCCAGCGCTTCCGCCCGGTGATGATGACGGCGACCATCGCGCTGCTGGGCCTGGTGCCGTTCCTGTTCTCGACGGGGCCGGGCTCCGAGGTGCAGCGCCCGCTGGCGGTGGTGGTGATCGGCGGCCTGATCACGTCGACGCTGCTGACGCTGGTGATGGTGCCCACGCTCTATCGCTGGTTCGACGACCACAAGCCGAATCCGGCGACGGACGAGCCGGTGTAATCGAAGGCCGGGCGCCGGCACCGTGCCGGCGCCATGGTGGTGCGTTGGGGTCCCCGCGAAGGCGGGGGCCCTTTTTTATTGCCGGGCGCTCCGTCAGTCGTCCCGCGCCAGCCGATGCACCGGCTCGGGCAGCGCATCGAGCAGCGGCTTGCCGAAATACTGCCGATCGCTGACCGCCAATTGCCGCAGCCCCTCGCGCAGCGAACGCAGCGCACGGGCCGCCTGTTCCAGTTGGCCCGCATGGGCGGCATACCACGACAGTTCGAACCACAGACTGCTCTGCTGCAGCAGCGGATACTTGCGCTCGCCGCGCTGCGATTCGGCCAGGCGCCAGGCGGCGACCTCGTGCCAGGAATCGGGCCAGGCCGGACCGGTGAATGCGTCGGCGAACGGGCCCGCGAGGTCGCGCAGCGCCGCGACGCCGATCGGCGCGGCGGCCTGGAATTCGGCCAGCGTGGGACGCGGCGCGGTATGGCAGGCGCCGCGGGCGATGCGCATCAGATAGATCGCGTTCCACGCCGACGGATGGCGATTGCCCGCGCCGCGGCCCAGCCATTCCGACAGGCCGATCCACTGGATCGCGCGCTCGGCCTCGCGCTCGGACGAGACCCCGGGCACGGCACCGGGCAGTGCGCCGGGCAAGGCGCCCGACCATGCGATGCCGGCCTCGCCGAACAGCCATAGCGCCATGCCGATATTTGCCGCGACGTGCTGAGCGGCATCGGAGACGTTCGATTCGAAGGCCGCCGCCAGCGCCTGCTCGAAATGCGCGACGGCCTGCTCGGCGAGCGTGCCGGCCGCTGCCGTGTCGTTGGTCGCGGCCGCCGACAGCGCATGCGAGCGCTGGATCAGCGCGGCGAGGTTGTGCCACTCGAAGCGGACGTGCGGGTGCACCTGCACCAGCGTCGCGCCGGGCGCGTTCTGCGCCAGCGCCTGCAACAGCGCCAGCGCCCCGCGCAGATCGCGCTCGTCGTAGGCGCACCAGGCCGCGACGATGCCTTCCATCGCGTCGAGGTAGTCGTTGCCCGCAATCGCGTGGCCGCGCCGACGCCGTCGCAGCGCGCGCAGCATCTTGCGGGTTTGCGCGCGGTCGCCGAGGCGGCGCCACAGCAGCGCCTCGTTCAGCGCGACAAAGGCGTGTTCGAATTCGCTGACGGCGAGCCGGCGCGCGGCGCGAAATGCCGTCAGCGCGGCCGGGGCGTCATGGCTGCCGTTACCACCTATGCCTGCGGCAGCCGCTTCGTCGCGCGCCAGCGGCGTCAGCAATCGCCCCTCGCGCAGCGCCTGCTTGCCGTCGACGAAATGGCGCCAGAAGGACAGGTCGGTCTGCGTCACCATCCGCTGCGGCACGGCGGCCTTGCCTTGTGCGCGCCCGTCGCGGTCCAGACCGAGAAAGGCGGCAATCTCGTGCGCAGTGGCGGGCGCGCCTTCGACCTGGCAGACGATGCGCTGGCGCTCGTGCGCGGCCAGCCAGAACGGCCCCTGGCTGCGTCCTTCCAGATTGAGGAAGCGCGGGTCGCGGCTCGCGTCCTCGCCCCATCCGACCTGCAACTGCCAGCGTCCGAAATCCTGGAAGGCACGGGCGATCGCCATCCGCAGCGTGCGCGCATTGCTCATGCGCTCGCGCAGGTCGTCCGCGTAGACCAGTGGCCGTTGCGGCGATGCCAGCGTGGCGTGGTGCAGCCGCACCAGCAGCCAGACCGACTGGTAGGCGGCGCGCGTGCCGTTGACCGATTGCGGGGCGGACAGTTCGACGACGACGGGATCGGGCATGGAGCAGGGGGAGCGAAAGGGGCGCAACGGAGCGGAAGGAAGACGGAAGGATGGCAAAAAAGTCCGGTCGATGTGACAGCCGTGACAGCCGTGCCGGATTGTCGCATGGGCAGGATTGGACCGGAACCCCGCCATGGCTACGATGCGCACTGTCCGGCCGGCGATGCGCCGCGCCGGCCGGACCGGCGCGCACAACCCGCCGCTGCCATCGGCAAGCCGCCGATCGCAGCAGCCCCAACGAACAAGGAGAGACCATGAAGTCCCGTACCGAAGCGCAGTCCCTGCACGCGCATGGCCTGTATCGCCGCCGCCTGCTGCAACTGGCCGGCGGCGCCGCGCTGCTGCCTGCCGCGCGCCTGGCGCTGGCCGATGTCGCGCCGGCAAGCGCCGTCGCCGCGCCGAGCGAAGTCGCCCGCGAGGATTTGATGTCGCACTTTCGCGCGCTGGACGTCGACGGCTGTTTTGCGCTGTTCGACGTCAAGGCGAACCGGATGACGCTGGTCAACGCATCGCGTGCGAAGACGCGCATGGTGCCGGCGTCGACCTACAAGATTCCGAACAGCCTGATCGCCTTCGAGACCGGCGTGGTGGCCGATCCGGACCAGATCCAGCCATATGGCGGCGGCAAGACGCGCTTCCCGCAGTGGCAGCGCGACATGAATCTGCGCGAGGCGATCGCGATGTCGAATGTGCCGGTCTACCAGGGCATTGCCCGGCGGATCGGCATGCAGCGGATGCAGACGTGGGTCGACCGGCTCGACTATGGCAACCGGCAACTCGGGAAGGTGGTGGATCAGTTCTGGCTGCGCGGGCCGCTGGCGATCTCGGCGGCCGAACAGACGCGCTTCCTGGCGCGGCTGGCACAGGGCCAGCTACCGGCGTCGCGCCTGAGCCAGCAATGGGTGCGCGAGATCCTGCGCGTCGAAGCCAATGACGATCACGCGATCTACGCCAAGACGGGCTGGGCGATGGATGCCGGGCTGAACCACGGCTGGTGGGTGGGGTGGGTCGAACGCAGCGGCGGCGTCCATGCCTTCGCGCTCAATATGGATCTGCAGCGCGAGGAACTGGCGCCAAAGCGCATGGCCATCGCACGGGCGATGATGGCGGAACTTGGCGTGTTGCCCGTGGAGAACGGGCAAGCGCGCAAGATGAGCTAGCGCAAGACGGGCCAGCCCGGGCGAGCCAGCGCAAGATGAGCTGGCGAAGAGGAGCTGGCGAAGACGAACTGGCGCGGGGCGGAGCTTGCCGCGCCGGGCGTACCGGCTGCGTCAGGCTGTCGCGTGCGCCTTCGTGGCCGCGGCCTTGCGCTTGCCCTTGGTAAAGCTCGACAGGCCGTCGATCACATCGCGACCGTAGGCGACGGCGGCTTCGATCGCCTCGCGCGGACTGCCGGCGCGATGCGAGCGCAGCGCCGGCAAACCGGTCGACGGCTCTCCGCCCAAGGCGATGATGTTGACCGTTGCCTCGAAGCTGTCGCGCGCGGTGCCCGACTTGCCGGCTTGTTCGCCGGCGTGATGGACGTGTGCCGAGAGGCGATAGCCCTTGTAAACAGCGTGATTGGCGTACATGGTGGACTCCTTGGAAATGCGCGCGCTCAATGGCGGCGCAAGCGCGTAATCGCGCGTTCGCCCGCCTGGCGGGCGACCTGCTTTGCCTGCGCTTCCGTGCAATGCAGCGTGTCGCGTACCGCGACGTTTTCGAGCACCCGCTCGCGTCCGCTTTCATAGCGGCTGACGATGTAAGTGGCGAACCACTGGCCGGGGCTTTGCTGGATCGGATGGACGGCGACGGTGTATTGGTTCTGGTTTTGGTTGTGTTGTTGATTCATGTCATTGGAAGGGGGCGGTCCCTTGCCCTGATCCGATGGGTCCGCGCAGATGCCAGAGGCAGGTGCATGCGGATGTAGAGCGCTGCGGCGCGTGAGTGCGCGCCAGTTGCGGCTTACGGAAACGGCTTGGTCGCGAGGCGAGGCCCGGCTCGGTGGAGCCGAAACAGCGGTGAGGCGACGGAACGGGAACGCTGGGTGGTGAATGCCGGACGTCAGGTCGGGCGGCGGGGCCCTGGGGGCCAGCCGGACAGTGTCTTGTCTTAATAATCTGTCCGGGTTTTCGCCTCTTGGGGCGAAGGCACACACTATAGCACGGTTGGCCTGTCAGCACCGGCTGCGCGGGTAGGCTCCTCTCCCGCGCGCTGGAGAGGGTAGGGGAGAGGGCAAACGGCGGTCGCCACGGCATCGCCGTCGCAACCAGCCTTCGTCTTCCCCGCAGCGCGCAGCGAAGCGCCTCACATATGCAGCACGCCGCGAATCGTCTCCGCCAGATCCTTGGCGAGGAACTTCGACACGTAGGCGTCCGCGCCGACCTTGCGCACATGGTCCTCGCTGGCATTGCCCGACAGCGACGAGTGGATCACCACCGGGATGCCCTGGAAGCGCTTGTCCGCCTTGATCTTGCGGGTCAGCGTGAAGCCATCCATCTCCGGCATCTCGAGATCGGTCAGCACGCAGGCGATCTCGTCGCGCACATTGCGCCCGGCCTTCGCGGCGGTGGCGGCGATGTCGTTCAGTTCGTCCCACGCTTCCTGGCCGGTCTTGGTCATCACCACGGATACGCCCATCGCATCGAGACCTTGCTCGATCAGGCTGCGGGCGAGGGCGGAATCGTCGGCCGCGAGGATTTTCGTGCCCGGGCGCAGCGCCAGCTTCGGTCCGACGGTGGACGGATCGACATCGGGCTGACTGGTCGGCAACACGTCGCGCAGGATCTGTTCGACGTCGAGCACCTGTACCAGGCGAGCGTCGGGGGTGTCCGCATTCAGCTTGGCGATGCTGGTCACCAGCCCGCCCTTGGTGCTGGCTTCGGCCGACACCACCTCGTTCCACTCCAGGCGCACGATTTCCTCGACGCCCTCGACGGCGAAGCCCTGCGTCGAGCGGGCGTACTCCGTGACCAGCAGGATGCCGCAGCTGCCCCCCTGTGGCGTGCAACCCACGATCTTGGCCAGGTCGATGACCGGAATCACCTGCCCGCGAATATCCGCCATGCCCAGCATCGCCGGCGCGCCGCCGACCACGGTCGTGATTTTCGGCATCACCAGAATTTCACGGACCTTGAATACATTGATGCCGAATATCTCGTTCTGGCCGGAACGCTCGGCATTCCCGAGCCGGAACAGCAATAATTCGAACTGATTATTGTTGGTCAGGTTGGTCCGCTCGTCGATTTCCTTCATCAAGCCGCTCATGACTTCCTCTTGTTCCTCGCGACGCCCGCGTGACCGGTGGCGCAGTGTGTTGTCGATGACACACGAGGGCACGGCTACGAAGAGGGCCCGACCGCTCGCGGTACGGGTCATTAACGACCGGGCGGGTGGAACCTTTAGGGCCGTGACGCAGCGCTTCCCCGGCTAGGTGCTGGTGCTGTCGATCAACGGCAATCTGGTGGCGACGCCGCGGATCGCGCGGCCGGACCAATGGCCTGTTGTTCGTGCCGATGGCCAGCGAGCAGCAGGCGCTGAACGTCGCCGCGGTGATTGGCGGCGCGGGCGCGCCCGCGACGAGATAACAAGGCGCTCTGCCGTCCCTGCGTGCGGGGACGCGGCGTCTTGCTGCCTTTCTCGCTTGGTTGCCGCTTGTTTCCTGCTTGGATTGCTGCCCGGTTGCTGCCTGGCTGCCGCTCATTTACCGATATACCCAGGCAGTCCCCGCGCCTTCGGACTCCTGGCCGCCTTGACCGCCAACGCGAGCGCATAGGCGAAGCATTCCGGATTCCCCATCGGCCCGCGAATCTCGCGCCGGAAGAAATCCGCCCACTTGAAGTCGGGATAGGCCTGCTTGACCCGGCGGTAGCCGCCCGCGATGCGGGCAAAGGCCTCCAGACTGCGATATGGATCGTCGCGCATGCCCGCGACAGAGCGCGGCAGCGCCGACAGCGGCTGGCGCTGCCCGTGCTCGTCGTAGGGGTGGACCTGATGCCGGCGCAGCATGTACTCCCAGAACTCGTCCTCGGAGCGGTCGCTCAGGTCCTTGCGCACGAACACCGGGATGATCTCGAAGCCGAGCTCGTGCCAGGCGCGCACCCAGTGGTGATGGTCCACGACCCACAGCACATGCTGCGGTCCCACCACCACGTGGATGCGATGCTTGTCGAAGAAGGCCTCGAGCCGGTCCTCCGGCTGCCGGCGCGTCGTCTGCATCTTGCGCTTGACGTGCAGCATGCCGACCGTGATCTGGGTCGGCCGCAGCTCCGCGATCGGTGCGCGGAGCTTGCTGCCTTTGGCGAGGGTCGTGGTGCCCACGTGCGCCGATCCGGCCGGGCTCAGCGGTTGGTTCCCTTGCCGGTCGAGCCGAGCCCGTCGCCGATATCGGGCGTGCTGCCCGAAGCGGAGGAGACCGACGAGCCGGATGTCCCGGTCGTTCCCGATGTCCCGGACGTGCCCGACGTTCCCATCGAGCCGGTGCTGCCGGTGGTGCCGGACGTTCCCATCGTGCCGGACGACAGCGGCGAGCCGGTCGACGTGGCCGAGGTGGAGCCGGACGAACCGGAGGAGCCCGACGTTCCCGACATCCCGCCGCTGCTGCTGCTGCTGCTGCGATAGTCGCCACCCGCTTCCGAACCGGCACCCGCGCTGCCCATGTCGCGCGTCACGCGGATCTGGTTGTGGACCTCGTTGACGCCGAACACTTCGTCGGCGATGTCCTCGATCACGAACTTCTCATGGCGCTCGCGGACCGTGCCGGTCAGCGTTACCGTGCCGCCGCTGACTTCGACGGAGACCTGGCTGACATCGACCATCGGCACATCGGACAGCCGCTCGCACAGATCCTCGCGAATGCGCTCGTCCGAGCGCTGATAGCCCTTCGGGCCGACGCGCCGGCGGCGTTGCTGTTGTCCGTATTGCTGGCCTTGCTGGCCGTACTGGGAAGCTTGCTGGCCATATTGCTGCCCCTGACCATACTGCTGACCCTGGCCATATTGCGAGCCGTAGCCCGACTGGTACTGCGAGCCGCCCCGGCCGCCGGATTCGTAGCTCTCCAGCCCGTAGCCGCGGCCGCCCTGGCCCGAACTGCCGCCATAGCCGGAGGTACCGCTCTGGCGATAGCCCGGATCGCCGGGATAGGCCCGCTGACCACCGCTGTACGACTGTCCGCCGCTGGAGCTGCTGCCGTAGTAGCCGCCGCCATAGCCGGGCTCGTTGCCGCCGCGACGCGAACGGTCGCGCGCCTCGAGTTCGCGCCAGGTTTCCGCGCCACCGCCGCGGCGGCCTTGCTCGCGCCCATAGCCACCGTACTGCTGGCCGCCGGATCGCTGGCCGCCGTACTGCTGGCTGCCGTACCCCTGGCCCGATTCCCAATCGTCCTCGCGGCCGGTATCGCGCACGCCGTACATGCCGTAGCGCTCCACGCCGCCGCCGCTGGGGTCGTAGCCGGCATAGCCGCTGCTGTACGGATTGCGCGCGCCGCCCATGTCGGTCGGGTCATAGCGGCCCTGGCCGCTGCCGCGATAGCGCGGCGAGGATTGCTGCTCGAACGAGGAACCGCCGCCGCCGCTGCGCGAGCGATCGCCACCGCCACCACCACCGCCGCGTCCAGCGCCCCATTCATCGCGCCAGCGTTCGCGTTCGTTCTCATGGCGTTGCTGGCCCTGGCCTTGCCACTGCCCCTGTCCTTGTCCGTACCGCTGCTGGCCCGAGCGCTGGCCGCCGTATCCGCCGGACTGCCCGCGGCCGGATTGTCCGCGGCCGTATTGCTCGTGTGACTCGCCCTCGTCGCCGTATTCGCCAAACCGCATTTCTTCGCCCATGTCGTCACCGTCCTTGTCGCGCCACCATTCGCTGCCGCTCCCCTGATCCCGCCCCGGACCGCTGCCATAGCCACCGTAGCCGCCGGGGTAGCGCTGATTGCTACCGTTGCTCATTTGTCCCTCCTTGCGTACCAAGTGGCGGCACGCGCCGCGCACTGCGCCGGGCGGATGTTGCTCCTGCTCTGCTGCTGCCCGGCCGGGTGAAGAACCGCAAGAACCGTACCGCTGTGCGCGAGAGGCGGCATGCGAAAGCGGGGCGCGCGCATCGCCCGCGATCGCCGCGGCGCCAGCAATCCACATGCAAAGTTTGCCGCCGTCACTTGTAAAAAGTACGGCGCATGGCGGGGCCGTCACCGAAGCGCAGTCTCTTTCGTCATTTGCGTGCCGTCGCGCCTGACGGATCGACGTCGCAGGTATGGAACTTGCCGTATAGCGGTATTGCCCATCACCGGCGCGGGCGTGCCTTGCTTGCCGCGGCCCGCCATGCCGGAAAGCGCCCAGAGAACAGCCATGTCCGACGTAGCCAGTACCGACCGCGAACGCCTCGCCAGCGCCGCCCGCGAAGTCATCAACGGAAAGTCCGCCAACGGCAAGGCAGCCAACGGCAATGCCAGAGGCGCCGGCAATGGCGCCGGCAATGGCGCGTCGGAAGAGGACCGGCAGGGCTGGCGACGACGTGTGATGCACGCCTTCGAATGGTTCGCCGGCCATGCCACGCGGGGCGCCGGCTCGCCGATCGCGTTCGCCTCCGCCGTGGGCGTGGTGCTGCTGTGGGCGGTGACGGGGCCGATGTTCGATTATTCCGAGACCTGGCAGCTTGTCATCAATACCGCCACGACCATCATCACGTTCGTCATGGTGTTCCTGATTCAGCAGACGCAGAACAAGGACTCGCTGGCGGTGCACCTGAAGCTGAACGAGCTGCTGGCCTCGCATCGCCACGCCAGCAGCCGGCTGGTGGCAATCGAGGACCTGGACGAAGAGGACCTCAAGAAGTTGGCGGCCTTCTACCGGCAGCTGTCCGAGCTGGCCGAGCGCGAAAGCGATATCGAGGAAACCCACGGGCTTGACGATGCGCTGCAGACGCACGTCGCCAAGCAGGAGGCGCGGCACGATCTGGAGGAGGAGATCGCTGCGGAGCTCGACTCGAAGGCGCGCAAGGACCGCCGGCCGGACGACGCGGTCTGAAGCGGCCGAGCCTGCCTCGCGCGCAGGCCGGATCGCGATGGGCCGGTGCAGGCCCGTGTCGATCGAGTCGGTCCGTGTAGATCGGTGTGGGTGTTGCAAGTTCGACATGCGCGACGAACAGCCATCCAGCGATGACGCGCGCTGCTGCGTGCCGGCACGCGCGGGCGCATTCCTTGCACGACGCGAAGAATGTCGTTGCCGAACCCAGGAGCCAATCATGTCGACCATCGTGGCAGGGCGTTTCGATTCCTTCGCCGACGCCGAGCGCGCGGCGCGAGGGCTTTATGGACACGGATTCTCGGTATGGGATGTGTCGATCTTCACGGTCGGCACGCCGCAGGCCACGCAGGAACTGGCGCGCCCGCCCGGCGTGCTGCTGGCGGCGCGGGTCGAGCCCGAACGGCTGCAGACGGCGGCCGAACTGATCCGCCTGGAAGGCGGGCGCGAGCTCGAGCAGGCCGAGGGCCAATGGGAGAACGGCCGCTGGTCGGACTTCGATCCGCTTGGCACACCGAAGCCGCTGCAGGAGACCGCACCGCACGAGCGCGCGGGCCAGCTCGGCGAGGGCGCGCTGAGCGCGACCGGCAACGAGGACCCGGGTAGCGAGATCGACCAGTCGGTCCGGCAGGACGAAGACCGCCATCCCGGACAAGTGAGCGGGCAGGCGGGCGGGCATGCCGGCGGACAGACAGGCGGGCAGCCGGGTGGGCATGAGGCCGGAAACGGCGAGCGCGATCTCGGCGTGCTGCTGACCCCGGGCCAGCACACCACCACGCATGAGGGCGTCAGCAAGGGCGACGAGGGCCGCATGCAGGGCCAGCGGGCGGGCGAACCGCGGCAGCAGGACGCTGGCAGCCAGACCGGGTCGGCCGCCGAGGGATCGAGCCCAGGCGCGAGTGAAGGAGCGACTCAAGACGTGGGCCAAGGAAAGAGCCAAGGAACGAGCCAAGGTGCGGGCCATGGCGCGACTCAAGGCCAGAGCCCAGCGCAACGCGAAGGGCAGGGCCAGCACCCCGCCGAACAGCAACCGCGCGAAGCCTGGGAATCGGCGCAGTCGCATCGCCAACCGGGCGAGAAGACCGACGAGCCCGAACTGGTGCGCGGCGCCACCACCACACCGGAGCCCAGCGGGCCCAACGACACCTTCCGCCAGATCCGCCGCGGACAGTTCCCGCCGGGAGTCGGCGAGGGCGACCTGCGCGACCCGGGCAGCACCACGCCGGACGCGCCGAAGGTCGACAACCGGTCGTGAGGAATCCGATGACGGACCCGATGACCACCACGATGACCGCCGCGATGACGGCCGCGATGACCGAACCGGTACTCCCCTAAGCGCCGCCCCCCACCAGCGAGACGATGCCGACGACCAACGGACATCCCGCCCCTGCTTCCAAACGCCGGATCGCGGCCGAACTCTGGGCCACGATCTGGCGTTTCCGCGGCCGCGTCGGCGTAGCCGTGGTGCTGCTGATCCTGGCCAAGGCCGCCGCCGTAGCGGTGCCGCTGGTGCTGAAGCTCGTGGTCGACGACGTGGCGCCGGTGGCCACCGGCGCCGCCGCGATGGCCGGCGCGGCGATCACGATGCCGGTGTTCCTGGTGCTCGCCTACGCGGCGCTGCGCCTGCTCGGCAACGCCTTCAACGAGTTGCGCGACGTGGTGTTCGCGCCGGTGACCCAGCGCACCGTGGCGACCTTCATGGAGCGCACCTTCTCCCATCTGCATGCGTTGGGGGCCCGCTTCCATGCCCGCCGTGAAACCGGCGGCGTGATCCGCGACCTGGAGAAGGGCACCGCGGCGATCGGCTTCCTGCTCGGCGTCGCGGTGTTTACGATCGTGCCGACGCTGATGGAGATCGGCTCGGTGCTGGTGATCATGATCGCGGCCTATGGCGGTGCCTTTGCCGCGATCATCGTGGTGACCTTCGCCCTGTATGCGGGCTACACCTATGTGATGACGCGGCGCCGGACGCGCGTGCAGCGCAAGGTCAACGCCGTCGAGGCGCAGACCAACAGCAAGGTCGTCGACAGCCTGCTGAATTACGACACCGTCAAGTTCTTCGCGCGCGAGCGCTTCGAGACACGCCGCCTGTCGGGCCTGCTCGAAGGCTGGGTGGACGCCAGCGTCGAGAACCAGTACGCGCTGTCCGCGCTGCATGTGGGCCAGAGCTGCTGCATTGCGCTCGGCGTGGCGGCGGTGATGCTGCTGGCGACCGAGCGGGTCGTCACCGGCGTGCTGACGGTCGGCGACCTGGTGCTGATCAATGCCTACATCATCCAAGTGGTGCTGCCGCTCAATACGCTGGGCTTCATCTTCCGCGAGTCCAACGACGCGATGACGCAGGTCGAGCGGCTGTTCGCGCTGCTCGACGCGCAGGGGCCGCCGGGCGAGGACCACGATGCGCCGGGGGCGCGGCCGCTGCATGTGACACGCGGCGAGATCGTGTTCGAGCACGTCAACTTCAGCTATGACCCCAGCCGGCAGACGCTGTGGGATGTCAGCATCCGCATCGGCGCGGGCCAGACCGTGGCGGTGGTCGGCGGCAGCGGCTCGGGCAAATCGACGCTGGCGAGGCTGCTGTTCCGGCTGTATCTGCCGGACAGCGGCAAGATCAGCATCGACGGGCAGGACCTGCGGCTGGTCACGCAGCAGAGCCTGCGCGAGGTGATCGGCATCGTGCCGCAGGACACCATCCTGTTCAACGACACCATCGCCTACAACATCGGCTACGGCAGGGAGGGCGCCACCCGTGCCGATATCGTCGAGGCCGCGCGCGCCGCGCAACTCGATACCTTCATCGACCGGCTGCCGGACACCTACGAGACCCGCGTCGGCGAACGCGGCGTGCGCCTGTCGGGCGGTGAGCGCCAGCGCGTGGCGATCGCCCGCGCGCTGCTGAAGAAGCCGCCGATCGTGGTGTTCGACGAGGCCACCTCGGCCCTGGATACGCGCTCGGAGCGCGCGATCCAGCGCGAACTGGCGGAAGTGGCGAAGGGCCGCACCGCGCTGATCATCGCGCACCGGCTGTCCACCATCGCCGATGCCGACCATATCCTGGTGATGGAGCATGGCCGCGTGGTGGAGGAGGGCACTCACGACGCGCTGCTTGCGAAGCGAGGCGTCTATGCGCAGATGTGGCGCCTGCAACAGCAGCAGCGCGAACTGGAACGGACCGAGCAGAAGCTGGCGCTGCAGCCGATCCGGCTCGAGGCCATCGTCGCCGCGGTGGTGGACGGACTGCGCGAGCTGATCGCCGAGCGGCAGGTCAATCTGTTCACCGTGCTCGGCGAGGCGGAATTGCGCGTTACCGGCGATCCGGGCGTCGTGCAAAAGGCGGTGTGGGAGCTGTGCCATGCGCTGATCGACGACATGGAGCCGGGCGGGCGCATCGAGCTGCGGCTCGAACGGCAGGGCGGCGAAGCGTCGCTGTACCTCGCCGCGCCGGACCGCCAGGCGCCGCTGCCCGATATGCGCGAGCTGGAGAACATGCTGGAGGACCACGCGGTGCGCCTGACGGTGGATCCGCATGGACATGGCTATCGCGTGACGATGCCGCTGCGGCCGATCCGCGAAACCCCGGCGCCGCCCCCGGTCGCGCCGCCCGACATCGGCGCGACGCTGCCGGCGCCGGACGCCCTCAAGGGGCTGCGCATCCTGGTGCTCGACGACGACGAGCCCACGCGCGAGGTGCTGACCAGCACGCTGGAGGACTATGGCGCCGACGCGCAGGCTTTCGGCCGCGGCGACGATTTGCTCGACCTGCTGGGCAACGCCGATCCGCAGCACTGGCCGCAGGTACTGCTGTGCGATATCGCGCTGGACGAGGAGGACGGCTACACCGTGCTGCGCCGCGTGCGCCGGCTCGAGACCGAGCGCAACGTGCCGCTGGCCTGCCGCCTCAGCGCGATCGCGCTGTCCGGCCATGCCGAGGCGCAGGACCGCATGCGCGCGATGATGGCCGGCTTCCAGGTGCACCTGTCCAAGCCGGTGCAGATCGGCGAGCTGGTGGTGGCGATCCATTCGCTGGTGCGCCATCGCGATGTCGACACCACGGTGCCGGGGCCGCGGAGCTAGCGCCAGGGCGCTGCCGGTCTCCGGTTCCCGGTACCGGACCGCGGCCCCCGGTCGCAGCCCTCCGCCCTCCGGCCTCAGGCCTCGGGCCTCGGGCCTCGGGCCTCGGGCCCGGGGTCGCCGTTGCGGGTCCATCGATTCCGTTTCGCAACCCAACCCACTACACGATCGAGGAGAAACCATGCAGCCTCACGACAGACCCGATCTGCCCAGTTCCACACCGTCCCGGTCTTCCACTGACGTGCCCGGCGCCACTGCCTCGCCGGGCAGGGCGCCGGGCAGCCGGTTCGCCGATGCGGCCAGCGCCGAGCGCGCGGTCGCGCTGGCGAGACCGATGCTCGAAGCGGCGGTGCGGGACCGCGAGGTTGGCGAAGGCGGCTTCCTGCATCTGGTGGTGATGGACCCGGGCAAGGGTCCGGCCGATTACCCGTTCGAGCAGGCGATCCTGTACGAATACTCGGCGCCGGGGCGCGAGCGGTGGGACGCCGATTACGCCTGGTATGCGCGCGAGAAGGCCAAGGTGGCCTGGCGCACCGGCATGGCGACCGACCAGGTCCAGGCGCGCGCCCCGCATCTGCTGCGCGCGGAGGAATCGATGCTCGGCGGCGCGGTGGTGCTCGACGGCATCGTGGTGGCGGTCAGCGGGGCGAACCCCTGGTATGACGAAGCCTTCGCGCTGAGCGTGGCGGCGCTGCTGCGGGCGGTCGCGCAGCAGCGGCGGCGGGAGCAAGGGTAGGTCGCGCCGCGGAGAGTTCGTGCAGCGAGCGAATGACGCGACGGCGAGCGCGCTGGCGAACAGATCGCTCCCTCTCCCGCTTGCGGGAGAGGGTTGGGGAGAGGGCAGCACCGCCCATGCAACTTTTACCAGCCACGGCATAAACGCCAACGCCCCCCATGTAACTCCGGACATGGGGGAACCGTTACCCCTGAAACGGCAAGCCACTGCGCCATCACGCGTCTGGCATGCAATTCGCTGAAGGCATCCCCACAGAGAACCGGATTCGCCGCCGTCGCACGGGGCGGCGGGTAGCCGGAAATGGGGAGCGATGCCGTGCATTCCCTTTTCCGTCCGCCCGCCGGCGCTGCACCTCGCGCCGCGCTTCGCGCCGCATCCCCTTGCGCCCGCGCCGCATCCGGTCACGCCTTCCAAGCCAACTTCAGGAGCCGAAATGACCGATGCGCCAGACGCCAGCCTGCAAGGCAAGACCTTTCTCGTGACCGGAGGAGGGCGCGGGCTGGGCGCCGCGATCTGCCAGAACCTGTCGGCCGCAGGCGCCAGCCTGGTCGTTGCCGACGTCGACGAAACCCTGGCCCGCAACTGTGCCGAGAAGCTCGACGCCAGCGGCGAGCGGGCCTATTCGCTGTCCTTCGACGTGGCCGAGCCGGCCGCCGTCCGCTCGGCCTTCGAGCAGGTGCGCGAGCGCAGCGGCCGCCTCGATGGCATCGTCAATAACGCCGCGATCGACATCACGCTGCCGGTCGACGAGGTCGAGACCGAACGCTGGCACCGCGTGCTGATGGTCAACCTGTACGGTCCCTATCTGATGTCGCACGCCGTGGTGCCGATGCTGAAGGCGCAGGGCGGCGGTCATATCGTCAATATCGCGTCGACCGCGTCCAAGCGCGCCTGGCCCAACGCCTCGGCCTACCACGCCACCAAATGGGGGCTGCTGGGCTTCTCGCACGCGCTGCACGCGGAACTGCGGCCGCACGGCATCAAGGTGTCGGCGATCGTCGCGGGCGGCATGCGCACCCCCTTCCTGCTCGACCGCTTCGCCGACATCGACCAGTCCACCCTGCAGGACCCGGCCAATGTCGCGCGCGCGGTGCGCTTCGTGCTGACGCAGCCCGAAGAGACCGTGATCCCCGAGGTCATGGTGCTGCCGATGAAGGAAACGTCGTGGCCGTGATCGACGACCCCGGCGCCGGCCTCGGGGCTGGTCCCGGCGCTGGCCCCGACACTGGCCGGATCACGGGCGCCGCAGTACCGGCCGGAGGCGGCGGTGGACTCCCCGGCGCGGTACTGCTGGACAAGGACGGCACGGTATTGCAGGACGTGCCGTACAACGTCGACCCCGACAGGATGCGGCTCGCGCCGGGCGCGGCGCGCGCGCTGCGGCGGCTCGGCCGGCTGGGCGTGCCGCTGGTGGTGGTGTCGAACCAGCCGGGCCTGGCGCTCGGCCGCTTCGAACCCGAGGCGCTGGGACCAATGCGCCAGCGCCTGGGCGAACTGTTCGCGACCCACGGCGCGCGGCTGGCGGGCTTCTTCTTCTGTCCGCATCATCCGGAAGGCGTGGTGCCGCGCTTCACGCGCACCTGCCTGTGCCGCAAGCCGCTGCCGGGGCTGCTGCGCAATGCCGCGGCGATGCTGCACTTCGACCTGCGCCGCTCCTGGATGATCGGCGACATCCTCGACGACATCGAGGCCGGCCAGCGCGCCGGCTGCCACACCATCCTGGTCGATTGCGGCAACGAGACCGAATGGGTGCGCGGGCCGTACCGCACGCCAGAGCATGTCGTCGCGGATCTGGACCAGGCCGCGCGCATCGTGGTCCGCCATCTGGGCGGCACGGTGCGGCACGCCGAACGTTGCCGGGTGGAGGCCTCATGACGGCATGGCGCGACGCCAAACGCATCCTGTGCGTGCGGCTGGACAATATGGGCGATGTGTTGATGACCACGCCCGCGATGCAGGCGCTGAAGGACAGCGACCCGTCCCGTCATCTGACCCTGCTGACCTCGAGCGGCGCGGCGGCGCTCGCCAGCCACCTGCCGATGATCGATACGGTGCTGACCTGGGATGCGCCGTGGGTGAAGGGCAACGGCATCGGCAACCGCACCGGCAGCAGCGTGATGCCGATGGCGCAGCGGCTGCAGGCGGCGCGCTTCGACGCGGCGGTGATCTTTACCGTCTACAGCCAGAACCCGCTGCCCGCCGCACTGCTCTGCACGATGGCCGGCATTCCGCTGCGGCTCGCGCATTGCCGCGAGAACCCCTATCAGTTGCTGAGCGACTGGGTGCCGGAGACCGAGCCCCAGACGCAGGTTCGCCACGAGACGCAGCGCCAGCTCGATCTGGTGGCGACGGTTGGCGCGGTGCCGGCCGACACGCGGCTGCGCTTCCGCGTGCAGCCCCACGACCGGCGCGCGGTGCAGCGGCTGCTGCAACGGTGGCAAGGGGAGGGCGTGCCAGAGAGCGCCGCCTCCGCCCGCTGCGTGGTGATGCATCCCGGCGCCACCGCCGAGTCGCGCCGCTGGCCGGAGGCGCGCTTCGCCGAGGTCGCCCGCACGCTGGCCGAGCAGGACGGCGCGCTGGTGCTGCTGACGGGCGGCGTCAGCGAGCAGGCGCTGGTCGACAGCGTATGCCGCGCCGCCGGACATCCACGCGTGGTGGGCATCGCCGGCGAACTGACGCTCGGCCAGATGGGCGCGCTGATCGAGCATGCCGATCTGCTGGTCTCGAACAACAGCGGGCCGGTCCACCTCTCGGCCGCGCTCGGCACGCCGGTGGTCGATCTCTATGCGCTGACCAATCCGCAGCACACGCCGTGGCAGGTGCCGCACCGCACGCTGTATGCCGACGTGCCGTGCCGCTATTGCTACAAGAGCGTCTGCCCGCAGCAGCACCACCGTTGCCTGAACGATGTCGAAGCGGCCGAGGTCGTGGCCGCGGCGCGCGAACTGCTGGCCGGCGCGCCGGCCGTCACCGATGCGCTGCCGCCGCTGATCGTGCCCGCTCCCGTCATGCCCCCGTTGCCGCCGGTACGCGCCAGTGGCGCGGCGCTGGCGACCTGAACCGGACACAAGGAATCGCGCAGAGGGAATCGCGCAGAGGAGCCGCCATGTACACGCTTGGAATCAACGCCGCCTATCACGACACCTCCGCCTGCCTGGTGCGCGACGGCGAGGTCATCGCCGCGGCGGAAGACGAACGGTTCACGCATATCAAGCACGGCAAGCGGCCGGTGCCGTTCACGGCCTGGGAGCTGCCCTACCATGCGATCGACTACTGCCTGAAGGAGGCCGGCATCACGCTGGCCGATATCGACCATATCGCCTATTCCTTCGACCCCGCGATCATGCTCGGCGAGCGGCGCCACGACGAGACGGTGACGCTGCCGCTGGAGCCGTCGCGGCATGCGCAGCCCGGCGTGGCCGATTCCCCGTGGGACCCGCTGTTCCTGTCCTATGTCGTCAACGCGCCGCGGCAACTGGTGTCGGGCGTGCCGCATCACCTGCAGAAGCGCTTCGCCACCGTGCGCAGCAGCGCCGAGGCGCCGTACCGCTGGCACTACGTCGAGCACCATATGGCGCACGAGGCCAGCGCTTTCCTCGCGGCCCCGTTCGACCGCTGCGCGGTGCTGACGATGGACGGCCGCGGCGAGAGTGCCACCACCAGCTATGGCGTGTTCGACGGACGCGACTACCGCCGCATCAAGCAGATCGACCTGCCGGATTCGCTCGGCCTGCTGTATGAACGCGTGACGCGGCATCTGGGCTTCCTGCATTCGTCCGACGAGTACAAGGTGATGGCGCTGGCCTCGTATGGCGAGCCGACCCGCGCCGACGTGTTCCGCGCGATGGTCCATGGCGACCGCGAGGGCGGCTATCGCATCGACCAGGCCGACCTCGAAGCGGTACTGGGGCCGCCGCGCGTGCGCGGCAGCGAATTCACGCGCGAGCATTTCAATATCGCGCGCTCGCTGCAGCTGGTGCTCGAGGAGACGGTGCTCGGCATGACGGCGTGGCTGGCCGCCGAGACCGGCGAGCGCAAGCTGGCGATGGCGGGCGGGGTGGCGCTCAACTGCGTGATGAACGCACGGGTGCGCGACCAGGGCGCGTTCGACGAGGTCTGGGTGCAGCCGGCCGCCGGCGATGCCGGCACCGCGCTGGGCGCGGCGCTGTGGATCGACTGGCAGCAGCGCGGCAAGCCGGCGCGGCGCTGGACGATGGAGCACGCCTATTACGGCCCGGCCTTCGACGAGCAGGAGATCGCGGCCTTCCTGGACCAGGCCAAGCTGCCGTACCGCCGGCTCGACGACGTTGCCGGCGAGACCGCCGAACTGCTGGCGCAGAACAAGATCATCGGCTGGTTCCAGGGCCGCATGGAGTTCGGCCCCCGCGCGCTGGGCGCGCGCTCGATCCTGGCCTCGCCGATCGATCCGTCGATGCAGCAGAAGCTCAACCAGATCAAGGACCGCGAGGACTTCCGGCCGGTGGCGCCGGTAGTGATGGAGGAACGTGCCGCCGAATGGTTTACGGCGGCCTGTCCCGGCAACTGGCGCGCGCCGTTCATGCTGTTCGTGTTCGACGTCAAGTCCGGGCGCGAGGATCGTATCCCGGCGGTCTGCCACGTCGATGGCACGGCCCGCGTGCAGACCGTGCGGCGCGAGCAGAATCCCGCCTACTACGACGTGCTGGCCGCCTTCGAGCAGCGCACCGGTGTGCCGATCCTGGTCAATACCTCGTTCAACACGCGCGGCGAACCCATCGTCTGCACGCCGCGCGATGCGGTCGAATGCTTCTGGACCTCGCCGCTCGATGCGCTGGTGATCGGTCCGTTCCTGCTGGAAAAGCCTGCGCGGGAGGGCGCCCATGCCGCTGCATGAGCCCGCGGATCAGGCAGTCGGCCACGTCGAGACCCCGGACGCCGAGCCGCTGGTCTCGGTGGTGATCCCGACCTACCGCCGCCCGGACCTGCTGCACCGCTGCCTGCGCGCGATCAGGGTGCAGCAGTTCGGCGCCGGCACGTTCGAGGTAATCGTCGCCGATGACGGTTGCCAGCCCGAGGTCGAGCGCCTGGTCCAGGAACTGAACGGCGCGTGGCCGCGCTGCACGCTGCGCTATCTGCCGGTGCCCGACACGCAAGGGCCCGCCGGCGCCCGCAACGCCGGCTGGCGCATCGCGCGCGCGTCGGTGATCGCGTTCACCGACGACGACACCATTCCCGATCCTGGCTGGCTGCGCGAAGGCTGCCGGGCGCTGTCGACCTCGCCGCAATGCTGCGCGATCACGGGCAGGGTGGTGGTGCCGCTGCCGGCCCGTCCGACCGACCATCAGCGCGATACCGGCGGCCTGGCGACCGCGGAGTTCGTCACTGCGAACTGCTTCGTCCGCAAGGAGGCGCTGCTGAAGGTCGGCGGCTTCGACGAGCGCTTCACGCGCGCGTGGCGCGAGGACTCCGATCTGCAGTTCCGCCTGCTGCAGCAGGTCGGCCCGATCGGTACCGCGCACGGGGCGATGGTGGTGCATCCGGTGCGGCCGGCTCCGTGGGGCAGCAGCATCGCCGCGCAGTCCAAGGTGTTCTTCGACGCGCTGCTGTACAAGAAGCATCCGCGCTGGTATCGCGAGCGCATCCGCCCGAATCCGCCCTGGCACTACTACGTTTCGGTGCTCGGCTTGCTGGTCGCCCTGGTCGCCGCGCTGGCCGGCCATGCCGCGATGGCATGGAGCGGCTTCGGCGTGTGGTTCGTGCTGACGGCGTGGTTTTGCTGCCGCCGCCTGCGCGGCGCGGCGCTGACCCCTTCGCATGTCGCCGAGATGATCGCGACGTCGATTCTGATTCCCCCGCTTTCCCTGTACTGGCGCCTGCGCGGCGCCCTTGCCTTCAAGGTTGGTTTCCTATGATCAGATTCGCACACCGTCCGCGCCGGATCGCCGTATTCCGCGCGCTGCAACTGGGTGACATGCTGTGCGCGGTGCCGGCGCTGCGCGCGCTGCGCAAGGCCGAGCCCGATGCGGCCATCACGCTGATCGGCCTGCCGTGGGCGGCCTCGTTCGTCGAGCGCTTCTCGCATCTGATCGACGACCTGATGGTGTTTCCCGGGGCGCCCGGCATGCCCGAGCAGCCGATCCGCGAAGAGGAAACCCAGGCCTTCTACGAGCAGGCGCGCGCGCGCCGGTTCGATCTGGCGATCCAGCTGCATGGCAGCGGGCTGGTGACCAACGCGATCGTGCGGCAGCTGGGCGCGCGGCAGATGGCCGGATTCCGGCCGGTCCCCGCGGCGCCGGTCGCGGGCCGCGCCGAACGCAAATGGCAGCCGGGCGTCGTCTCGTACGGCGCGCGTCCGGTGAAGGAGCTGCTGATCGACTGGCCGGGCGGCAACGAGATCGAGCGGCTGCTGGCGCTGACCAGCCGGCTGGGCTATCCGCCCGATGGCACCCAGCTCGAATTTCCGCTGCGGCCCGCCGACAACGCGGCCTGGCAGCGGCTGGCGTTGATGTACGACCTGATGCCCGGCAACTTCATCTGCGTGCATCCCGGCGCGCGCATGCATTCCCGCCGCTGGCCCGTCGAGCGCTTTGCCGCGGTGGCCGACGTGCTGCGCCAGCACTGGAAGATCGTGGTGACCGGCACGCCCGATGAGGCGGAACTGGTCGGGCGGCTGTGCGACACGCTCGGTTCGCCGGTGATCAATCTGTGCGGCAAGACCGATCTGGGCGCGATGGCGGCGGTCGTCAAACACGCGCGGCTGCTGCTGTGCAACGACACCGGCGCCTCGCATATCGCCGCGGCGATGCACACGCCGAGCGTGGTGGTTTCCTGCGGTAGCGACAGCGCGCGCTGGGCGCCGCTCGACAGCTCCAGCCATCGCGTGCTGGCCGACTATCCGGCCTGCCGCCCGTGCATGCATCAGGATTGCCCGGTGGGCCACCTGTGCGCCGAGGGCGTCGGGGTCGACGAGGTAGTGGCGGCCGCGATGGCGATGACCGGCCAGTCGCGCGAGACGCAGGAGGTCAGCCATGCGTGAGCGGCTGCGCATCCTGACCTGGCACGTTCACGGCAATTATCTGTACTACCTGTCGCAGATCCCGCACGACCTGTACCTGGTGACCAGGCCAGGCTCGCCGCCGGGCTATGCCGGTGCCGTCGGCGCGCTGCCCTGGGGCGCCAACGTGCACGAGGTCGCCTACGAGGACGTGCCGAACCGCGAGTTCGATTGCGTGCTGTACCAGCACCAGCGCCATTGGGACAGCGATCGCGAGACGCTGCTGACCGAGGCGCAGCGGCGTCTGCCGACGATCTTCCTCGAACATGATCCGCCGCAGCAGCATCCGACCGCGACTGTGCATCGGGTGCAGGACCCGAACGTGATGCTGGTCCATGTGACGCCGTTCAATGCGCTGATGTGGGACAGCGGCGTCACGCCGCACTGCGTGGTCGAGCATGGGGTGGTCGTCGATCCGTCCGTGCGCTACAGCGGCGAGGCCCCGCGCGGCATCAGCGTGGTCAACAACCTGACCAAACGTGGGCGCCGGCTTGGCGCCGACATCTTCGCGCAGGCGCGCGAGCAGGTGCCGCTCGATCTGGTCGGCATGGCCGCGGAAGAGGCCGGCGGACTGGGCGAGGTGCCCAATCCCGAGCTGGCGGCCTTTATCGCGCGCTACCGCTTCTTCTTCAATCCGATCCGCTATACGAGCCTGGGGCTCGCCGTGGTCGAGGCGATGATGATCGGCATGCCGGTGGTCGGGATGGCGACGACCGAGATGTCGACGGCGATCCGCAACGAATACAACGGCTATGTCGATACCCGACTCGAGCGGCTGGTCGAGGTGATGCGGCGGCTGATCGACGATCCTGGCCTGGCCAGGGAGTGGGGCGAGCAGGCGCGCGCCAGCGCGCAGGAACGCTTCGGGATCGGGCGCTTTGTCGAGGATTGGTGCGAGGTGTTGCGGCAGGTGACCCAGTAAGAGGGAAGGGGGCTGGGCGCTCTCGCGAAGGGCAGGCGGCCCAATTCCCCACCTGCCGCGCCTTACCGCATCTGCGCCGACCCCAGATACCGCCGCAGCTGCTCCACCGTCGGCGGAATCACCGTGCGTTCGCGCAGCACCCATGGCAGCCCGCGTGCGGTATCGACGCATCCCGCCAGTCCGCCTTCGCGCAGCAGCGCCGGCAGCATGCGCACGCTCTCGCGCAGCGCCGCGCCCGCCGGCAGGCGCAGCCACGCCGACCAGATCGCATTGCGCGCCAGCAGGCGGCGGCGCATCCTGTGCGCGCGGATCGGGCAGGGCTGGTGGTAGGCGATCAGTTCGGGGCAGTAGACCAGCTGCCAGCCGAGCGCCGCCAGATCGAGCGCCAGCAGCGTTTCCTCGCCGCCGATGAAGAGCCGCGGATGGTAGCCGCCGGCGCGGCGGTAGGCGTCCACGCGGAACACCGTCGCACCGGCGAGCAAGCCGAGGATCGCCTTGCCCGGCAGGCCCGCCGACGGCAGCGGACTGTCGGCCATGATGCGGCTGATCGGGTCGGTCTGCGGCTCGCTGTCCTCGCGCACCACCATCAGGTGCGCGGTCAGCGCGGCGACGTCCTGATGGCGGTCCAGCGTGTCTGCCGCCAGCTTCAGCGCGCCGGCATGCCACCACGTATCGTCGTCGCAGAACGCGACATAGGGCGTGCGCGCCCAGTCGACGCCGACATTGCGCGCCGCGGCGCCGAGATTGGCCGGCAGCCGCAGCAAGGCCGCCTGCGGAAAATCCCGCCGCACCATGTCCGCGGTGCCGTCGCTCGAGCCGTTGTCGACCACGGCGATGGCGGGACGCTCGGGCAGCGCGCACAGCCGTGACAGCGTGGCGCGCAGCCATTCGCAACGGTTGTAGGTCAACACCACCACGCTGACGCGCGTCTCCACCTGAGCCCGCGCCTGCGATTGCCGGCCGCCGCCGGGCGCAGGCGCCGTGATGCCGTCCGCTACGCTCACACGCTGCCCTCGCTGGTGCAGGCGGTCTGGGCCTCGGTCGCATCGCCGGCGCTGGCCTCCCACTGCCAATAGCGCTCGGGCGCGCTCAGGTCGCTGATCGTATTCGAGTCGAACATGGCGAGCTGGCTGGCGTAGGCGTTGCAGGCGCGGGCCTTGGTGGCGGTGTGCTCGCCGATGGCCAGGTCCACCGGCGTGGACACGGTGCCGGCCGCGTGCCAGCGCGCCAGCAGCTTGTGCAGCATGCCGGGTTTGCGCCGGTAGATCGCCTCTTCGTAATAGAGCCAGGGCGGACCGCCGTGATCGCGTTCGCGCCACAGCCGCGCGCAGGCTTCGTGCACCAGCGTGTGGTCCGAATGGTAGAGGCCGCATGGCGCCACCACGGCGCAGGCGTTATGCAGCGAGATCACCTTCGACAGTTGCGCGGCGATCTCGCCCGCGGTGTGGCGCCGGTTGTACTGGCTGTCCAGAAAATCGAGCCAGACCGGCTGCGCGTCGAGGATGGCGAGGCCGGCGCGGTCTTCCTCGCGCCGCGACAGCACCGCCTGCGCCGCACTGGAGAAGCCGGCGCGCCGGTCCCAGTCCGGCGCCGGCATGTCGACCGGCGGTATGCCGGCGAAGACGGTGACGACCACGGAACCGGGACAGGCCGCAAGCAGATTGCCGCAGCTGAATACCGCGTCGTCCAGGTGGGGCGATATCACCACCAGGGGAACGGAGACCGACAGGGACATGGTTCAATCCGGTTCGGTTTGCAGGTCCGCGATGGTGCAAGGATCGCGCCAATCGGTGGCGCGCAGTGGGGTGCGCTGCGTGGTGTCCGGCGCCGTGTCCTCGGTCGTGCCGGGCGTCGCGCTCGAAGTCGGGCCGGATATTGGGCCAGATATTGGGCCGGATATCGGGCCGGATATCGGGCCGGATATCGGGCCCGATATCTGACCTGACAGTGGACCCTGTAGGGGCCGCGCGCCGGAGGGGCTGCGGTGTGCAAAGGTGTCGGCCGCCCAGTAGATCTTGCACGATGGCAGATCTTCAAGCTGCCGATAGAGGCCGCTGCGCGCGGCCTGCAGCGCTTCGGCACGGCGGCGATGCCATTCGAGCCGGTAGACCAGAAAGGTGATGTTGCCGCTCATCGCGTTGCTCCCCGCGGGCCTGGACCGGCGCCTCGCCGCGGCGCCAGCGTCGCAATGCCGGCGGCGGCCTGCGCTGCCTGCGCCGCGGCGGCCAGGCCGCCATCGGCCTGCTGCGCGTCAGTGTCGTTGACCGCCGGTGCCGGCATGCCCGCGCCACGCGCCAGCCGCTCGGCGAAGTAGGCAACGGTTCGGCGCAGCCCTTCGTCCAGATCGATGCGCGGCGCCCACTGCAGCTGCAGTCCCGCCTGCGTGATATCGGGGCAACGCTGGCGCGGATCGTCCTCCGGCAGCGGGCGCATCACGATCGGTGCGGACGAGCCCGTCGCCGCCAGCACCTTGCGCGCGATCTCCAGCATCGACAGCTCGCACGGATTGCCCAGGTTGATCGGCGTGCTGTGGTCGCCGGGCGCGTCCATCAGCCGGATCAGCCCTTCGATCAGGTCGTCGACATAGCAGAACGAGCGCGTCTGCGAGCCGTCGCCATAGACGGTCAGCGGCTGGCCCGACAGCGCCTGCGTGATGAAGTTGGACACCACGCGGCCATCGGCGGGATGCATGCGCGGGCCGTAGGTGTTGAAGATCCGCGCGATGCGCACGTCGACGCCGTGCTGGCGGTGATAGTCCATGAACAGCGTCTCCGCGCAGCGCTTGCCTTCGTCGTAGCAGGAGCGCGGACCGATCGGATTGACATGGCCCCAGTACGACTCCTGCTGCGGGTGGCAGTCGGGGTCGCCGTAGACCTCGCTGGTCGACGCCTGCAGGATGCGGGCCTTCACGCGCTTGGCCAGCCCCAGCATATTGATGGCGCCATGCACGCTGGTCTTGGTGGTCTGCACGGGATCGCTCTGGTAGTGGACAGGGGAGGCCGGGCAGGCCAGGTTGTAGATCTGGTCGACCTCGACATAGAGCGGAAAGGTCACGTCGTGACGCATCAGCTCGAAATTCGGCTCGCGCAACAGGTGCGCGATATTGTCCTTGCTGCCGGTATAGAAGTTGTCCACGCACAGCACGTCGTGTCCGGCCTGCACGAGCCGGTCGCACAGATGCGAGCCGAGAAAGCCCGCGCCTCCTGTGACCAGCACGCGGCGTCGATTGGCTTCTTTCATGGGGTCGCTCCGTTCAGGCCGCGACTTGCGGCGCTTGCGCCGTGTCGTCGACGGTGACACCGGCCAGCCGCGCATATACCGTTTCCATCCGCGCGGCGACACCGGCCCAGGTGAAATGCGCGTGCGCGCGGCGGCGGCCGGATGCGCCCATGCGCTCGGCCAGCGTCGGGTC
>Ga0065721_10049127_pt1 | contig 45321 bp, 36 predicted proteins | sample Mesricmetagenome_FD_59108 | JGI IMG/M metagenome (GOLD analysis project Ga0065721, IMG submission 59108) | Mesophilic microbial community from rice straw/compost enrichment Sample: eDNA_1 v2 (version 2) | ecosystem: Engineered > Solid waste > Grass > Composting > Bioreactor | place: USA: Davis...
GTTGATCCAAGTGGCGTCCCCAAGGGGATTCGAACCCCTGTCGCCGCCGTGAAAGGGCGGTGTCCTAGGCCTCTAGACGATGGGGACGTCGTTGGCGTGGCGGGATTACTAATGGCCAAGCGGCGGGAGTGCAAGCACTTTTTCCGACCTTCTTTCACATACGTAGCGAATGCCCCGTATGCACCAATTTCGTTTGCATTCACATGGACTGTGAGGGTGCGGCATCGTCGATCAAAAGCTGCACGCCCTCCGCCCCGTTCCAGCGGTCGATGCGCAGGACGCCCGCGATGTGGAAGGGCGATCCGCGGCCCATCAGCAGGGCTTTTCCCATGTCGGTGTCCAGCGCGCGGAAGGCGATGGCCTTCAACCGGGCGCCGTCGTTGCCCTGCAGGATGCAGCGGACGTGATTCGCCCCGACCACATCGGCGCGCACCACGCGGGCGTCGGTGACGGCAAAGCGCGGCTCCGCGTTGCCGGTTCCGAAAGGGCCGAGCTTGTCCAGCGTGGTGACGAGGTTGGAATTCGCCGCCCCCACCGCCAGCGCGCCATCCAGTTCCAGCGTCGGCACCAGCGGCGCGGCGGCCACTTCCGCGGCGATGCGGCTGGTCAGGAACTCCTGCAAGGCGGCCATCTTGTCGCCGGCCACGGTGAAGCCCGCCGCCATGCGGTGCCCGCCGCCGGCCAGCAGCAGCCCTTCCTGCCGGGCCGCGATCACCGCCGCACCCAGGTCCACCCCGCGCACGGACCGGCCGGAGGCCTTGCCGATCACGGAGCCGTCGGCCCCCTGCTCCAGCGCGATCACGCAGGCCGGGCGGCTGTAGCGCTCCTTCAGGCGGCTCGCCACGATGCCGATCACGCCGGGGTGCCAGCCCTCCCCCGCCACGAAGACCAGCTCGGCCGGTTCTTCCGCATGCTCCTCCAGGCGGGCGATGGCGTCCTCCAGGACGCCCTGCTCCACCGTGCGGCGCTCGGCGTTGTGGGCCTCCAGCTTCTGGGCGAGTTCCATTGCCTCGATGGGATCGTCGGTGGACAGCAGCCGCGCGCCGAGGTCCGAGGCGCCGACCCGCCCGCCCGCGTTCACACGGGGGCCGAGCACATAGCCGGCGTGGTAGGCATCCGGCTTCTCCTTCACGCCGGCGATGTCGGCCAGCGCCGACAGGCCGGGGTTGGCGCGGCGCGCCATCACCTTCAGCCCCTGGGCCACCAGCGCCCGGTTCAGCCCGGTGAGCGGCACCACGTCGCAGACCGTGCCGAGCGCCACGAGATCCAGCCAATCCATCAGGTTCGGCTCGGTCCGGCCGGCGTAGAAGCCGGCGTTGCGGAGCGCACGGTTGATCGCCACCACGGCCAGGAAGGTCACCCCCGCCGCGCAGAGCGTGCGGTAGGCACCGTCCTCGTCCAGCCGGTTCGGGTTGACCAGAGCCAGGGCGGGCGGCAGCCGCGGCTCCGCCGCGTGGTGGTCCAGCACTACCACGTCCAACCCGGCCTCCGCCGCGGCCTCCAGCGCCGCGAAGGCGGAGATGCCGCAGTCCACGGTGACCACGAGCCGAATCCCCTCCGCCTTCAGCCGCAGCAGGGCCGGCGCGTTGGGGCCGTAGCCCTCCTTCATGCGATCGGGGACGTAGATGCGGATGTCCGCCCCCACCGCGCGGAAGAAGCGGCGCAGCACGGCGGAGGAAGTCGCCCCGTCCACGTCATAGTCGCCAAACACGGCCACGGGCTCGCCATCGGTGATCGCGCGGGCGATGCGCGCCGCGGCGGCGTCCATGTCCTTGAAGCGGGAGGGGTCGGGCAGCAGCGCCTTCAGCGTGGGATTCAGGAAGCCGTCGCAGGCCTCCTCCGTCACTCCGCGGGCCGCGAGCACCCGCCCCACGATCTCCGGCAGCCCCCGCCCCTGCGCCAGCCCCCAGGCCAGCCGCTCGTCATAGGGCCGCGCCTGCCAGCGCTTGCCGGAAAGGGAATGGGCGACGTTGAGGAAGGCGGGAACGGTGTCGGTCATGCTGCCCAGGATGCCACGGAAAGGGTGACCGAACCCATAGCAGATGACGCAGCGCAGGGGCTAGCGGATGGGGGCGTGACAAGGATTACCCCCCTTCGCACAGGCCTCAAAAAAGGCGCGCGGCCAAGCCACGCGCCCTTTCCCAACTCAACCCGTTGGGGGCGAGAATTACCCCTCGCCCGTCCGTCCGGATCTTACTTCGCCACGCCCGGCTTGCGGCCGAAGTTGTGGTGCGCTTCGATGTAGCGGACGGTGCCGGACTTGGAGCGCATGATCACCGAATGGGTGGTCGCACCGCCGGCGAAGCGGCGCACGCCCTTCAGCATGGCGCCGTCGGTCACGCCGGTCGCGGCGAACATGACGTTGCCGCTGGCCAGCTCGTGCAGGCTGTACTTCTTGTTCAGGTCCTTGACGCCCCAGCGGGCAGCGCGGGCCTTCTCGTCGTCGTTGCGGAACAGCAGCCGGCCCTGGAACTGGCCGCCGATGCAGCGCAGCGCCGCCGCGGCCAGCACGCCTTCCGGCGCACCGCCGGAACCGACGTACATGTCGACGCCGGTGCCGAGCTGGCTGGTGGCGATCACGCCCGACACGTCGCCGTCGTTGATCAGCATGATGCGGGCACCAGCTTCACGGACGCGGGCGATCAGTTCGGCGTGGCGCGGGCGGTTCAGGATGCAGACCAGCAGTTCCTGAACCTCGGTGCCCTTGGCCTTGGCCAGCGCCTTCAGGTTGTTGGCCGGGGTCTCGTCCAGGTCGACGACGCCATCGGGCAGGCCGGCGCCGACGGCGATCTTGTCCATGTAGACGTCGGGCGCGTTCAGGAAGCCGCCCTCGTCCGCCATGGCGATAACGGCCAGCGAGTTCGGGCCGCCGGTGGCGCAGATGGTGGTGCCCTCCAGCGGGTCGAGCGCGATGTCGACCTTCGGGCCCGTGCCGATGCCGGCACCGACCTTTTCACCGATGTAGAGCATCGGCGCCTCGTCGCGCTCGCCCTCGCCGATCACGACGGTGCCGTCGATGTAGAGGGTGTTGAGCGCCTGGCGCATGGCGTCGACCGCGGCCTGGTCAGCCAGCTTCTCATCGCCGCGGCCCATCAGGAGCGACGCGGACAGCGCCGCCGCCTCGGTAACGCGGACGGCTTCCAGTGCCAGGTTCCGGTCCATACCGGACAGGTCGACATGAACGGACATGGTTGTTCTCCCCCGAATCGATGCTCGGTTGTTCTATGGTTCGATCAAAACTGTTCGATGCGGATCATGCGCGGCGGCTCTACCACGGCTTCCTTGGCGCCGATGGTGGCGAGTGCGCGCTGCATGGCCGCCTCGTTCGTGTCATGGGTCGTCAGCACCACGGGCACCGCCTCCCCAGGCGCACGGCCGCGCTGCAGGAACTGCTCCATGGAGACGTTCTGGTCACGCATGGCCGCCGCAATATCGGCTATCACGCCGGGCCGGTCGACGACCATCAAGCGTACGTAGTACGCCCCCCGGCGCGCTTCCATGGGCGAAGGCTGCGCCTTGGCCAGCTGCGCTGCGGGCACCCCAAAGGTGGGGGTGAAACGGCCGCGCGCCACGTCGATCAGGTCGGCGACGACGGCGGACGCGGTCGGGCCGGCACCGGCCCCCCGGCCGACGAACAGCACGCGGTCCACGAAGTCGCCCTGCGCGATCACGGCGTTGAACACGCCGTCCACCGCCGCGATGGGCGCCGCCTTCGGCACCATGCAGGGGTGCACGCGTTGCTCGATCCCCTGCTCCGTCCGCCGGGCGATGCCCAGCAGCTTGATCCGGTAGCCCAGAGCGTCGGCGTAATCGAAGTCCAGCGCGGAGACGTGGCGGATGCCCTCCACGTGCACGCTGGCGAAGTCCACCGGCGTGCCGAAGGCGACCGAGGTCAAAACGGCCAGCTTGTGCGCCGCGTCCACGCCATCGATGTCGAAGCTCGGGTCGGCCTCGGCGTAGCCCAGCTTCTGCGCCTCCGCCAGCACGTCCGCGAACTCGCGGCCGGTGGTGCGCATCTCTGTCAGGATGTAGTTGCAGGTGCCGTTCAGGATGCCGTGCACCTCGGACACGCGGTTGCCCGCCAGCCCTTCGCGCAGCCCCTTGATGATCGGGATGCCGCCGGCCACCGCCGCCTCGAAAGCGACGGCGAGGCCCTTGGCCTCCGCCTGCGCCGCCAGTTCAGTGCCGTGGTGGGCGAGCAGAGCCTTGTTGGCGGTGACGACGTGCCGGCCGAGCTCCAGCGCCGTCTCGACGGTCGCCTTGGCCGGCCCTTCCGAGCCGCCGATCAACTCCACCACCACGTCCGCGCCGGGATGGGCGGCCAGCTTCACCGGGTCGTCGTACCACTCGACCGTCGACAGGTCGATGCCGCGGTCCTTCCCGCGGGAGCGGGCGCTGACGGCCACCACCTCGATCCGGCGCCCGCAGCGCTGCTCGATGATATCGGCCTGCTCGGCCAGCAGTTTCAGGACACCGGCGCCGACTGTGCCCAGGCCGGCGACCGCAATCCTGAGAGGGTCGTTTTTCTGTGACTCGGGCATCAGACTTTCGCTTTCTCAGGGGGCGCTTTCACCGGGTCGAGGAGAGCGGCGCGCGCCGCCGGGTCCTGGCTCGCCGCGGCGCCGGCCGCGTTGGAGCGGAAGAACTCCTTGATATTGCGGGTGGCCTGGCGGATGCGGTGGACGTTCTCCACCAACGCCAGACGCACATGGCCGTCGCCGTACTCGCCGAAACCGATGCCCGGCGCCACGGCCACCTTGGCCTCCTGAAGCAGCAGCTTGGAGAACTCCAGCGAACCCAGATGCGCGAACTGCGGCGGAATCGGCGCCCAGGCGAACATCGACGCGGCGGGGCTCGGCACCGTCCAGCCGGCCGAGGCCAGACCTTCGATCATCACGTCGCGGCGCTGCTTGTACATGGCGCGCACCTGATCGACGCAGTCCTGCGGGCCGTTCAGCGCGGCGGCGGCGGCGACCTGGATCGGCGTGAAGGCGCCGTAGTCCAGGTACGACTTGATGCGCGCCAGCGCGGTGATCAGCTTCTTGTTGCCGGTGGCGAAGCCGATGCGCCAGCCGGCCATCGAATAGGTCTTGGACATCGAGGTGAACTCGACCGCGACCTCACGCGCCTCCGGGATTTCCAGGATGGACGGGGGCGGCTCGCCGTCGAAGAAGACTTCGGCGTAGGCCAGATCCGACAGGATGTAGATGCCGTGCTTGCGGCAGAACTCCACGATCGGGCGGTAGAAGTCCAGGCCCACCACCTCGGCGGTCGGGTTGGACGGGTAGTTCAGCACCAGTGCCAGCGGCTTCGGCACGCTGTGGCGCACGGCGCGCTCCAGCATGTTCATGAAGCTGTCGATGTCGGTGGACGTGCCGTTCGCCTGCCCCACCGGCAGGTGGCGCACCGACGCCCCGGCCAGGATGAACCCGAACGGGTGGATCGGGTAGCTGGGGTTCGGCACCAGGATGATGTCGCCGGGGCTGGTGATCGCCTGGGCGAGGTTGGCGAGGCCTTCCTTGGACCCGATCGTGACGATGCACTCCGTCTCCGGATCGATGTCCACGTTGAAGCGGCGCTTGTAGTAGGCGGCGTGCGCCTTCCGCAGGCCGGGGATGCCGCGCGAATTCGAGTAGCGGTGCGTCTTGGGATCGCGCACGGCCTCGACCAGCTTGTCGACGATGTGCTGCGGGGTGGCCTGGTCCGGGTTGCCCATGCCGAGGTCGATGATGTCCTCGCCGGCGGCTCGGGCTCGCGCCTTCATCGCATTCACTTCGGCGAAGACGTAGGGCGGAAGCCGCTTGATCCGGTGGAATTCTGAATCGCTCATGGACGCTCCGAAGCCTGTCCGGCCACGCCACGAACCCATACCAGCGGACCGGGACCATCTATCTACCGCCCCGCCTCAGCAGATGCGAGGCAAAATTCGCATCACGCGAATATACGCCGCGAGTTGTTCCCCTGCTGTGTCCGGAATGGGTGTCCGAACGGGACATCCGGGGCCGGTGCTTAAAGCGGATTGCGATCCGCTTTGGACCGCGACCGCGGTCCCGGCCTCTCGCGGGAACGAAGTTCCCGCTGGCGGCAGGCGGATGCCTGTGGCATCCGCCGAGAGCCGCTCATGCGGCCAAAGCCCGGCTGGCAAATGAAGTCATGTGAATCCAAAGCGAATGGAAATTCGCTTTAGGCGCCGGTGCGACCCCGGCCCTTTGGTTCGCCGTCCGTCTGGTGCAGCACCACCTCGATCTCCTCGCCGCCGGCCCCGACCACCCCGGCCGGGTCGACCGCGACCTCCAGGTCGGCCGGGGCGGGCATCGGCGTCGGCTGATCCGCCCGCGCGCGCAGCAGCGAGAAGGAGAGCACCGCGCCCAGCGCCATGGCCGGCAGGATCGTGGTCACGGCTGTGAAGGGATCGGGGAACAGCAGCGCCGCGACGGCGGAGCCGGCCAGCCCGCCGCCGATCTGCATGAAGCCGATCAACGCCGACGCAGCCCCGGCCATCCGCGGGAATCCGGCCAGCGCATCGCTGGTGGCCCCCGGCATCACCAGCGCGATGCCGAAGGCCCATACCGCCGTCGGCCCCATGATCGTCGCGACGGAGGCCGGCAGCAGCCGCAGCCCGACCGCGAAGCCCAGCCCGCCCACGATCACGAAGCCAAGCCCGAAGGGGATCAGCCGCATGGCGTCCACGCGGCGCAGCAGCCGCCCGCTCACCGCCGCACCCAGCGTGTAGAAGCCGGTCTGCAACAGCATGACGAAGCCGAACTCGGTCGGCGTCAGTCCGACCCGCTCGATCATCACGAAGGGCAGCAGGGCCGCCAGCGTGTACAGCCCGCCCAGCGTCAGCCCCAGCACCAACCCCGCGCTCATGAAGCGCCGGTTGGTCAGCAGGATGCCGTAGTTGCGCAGCACCAGCCCCGGCCGTGCCAGATGCGGGCTGCGGTTCGTGTTCGTCTCCTTGGTGCCGAAGGCGAAGGCGGCCAGCACGACCAACCCGTAGCCGGTCATCACCAGGAAGATGGCGTGCCAGCCGACCGTCCCCAGGATCACGCCGCCCAGCGTCGGCGCCACCGCCGGCACGATGGCCAGCATCAGGCCGATCAGGTTCAGGATGCGCGCCGACTGCTGGCCGGTGAACTGGTCGCGCACGATGGCGCGGGAAATCGCGATTCCTGCCGCAGCGCCGACGCCCTGCAGGGCCCGCCCGACCAGCAGGACGTCGATGGAATTGGATAGCGCCGCGACGATGCTGCCCAGCGCGTAGGTCACGAAGAAGCCCAGCGCGACCGGCCGCCGGCCGAAGGCGTCGGACAGCGGCCCGCAGGCGAGCTGGGAGAAGGCGAAGCCGCAGAAGTAGACCGACAGGGTCAGCTTCAGCGCCGCCGGGGTGGTGTGGAAGGCCTCCACCAGCATCGGCAGCGCGGGGGTGTAGAGCGAAAGGCTGAGCGGCCCCAGCGTGACGATCAGCGTTCCGATGATGGCCGTGCGCATCTCGGACATGGACGGCGCGGCGGCCGTCTGCGTCTGGACGGAGGTCATGGGACGGCGCCTTCCCGCTCGTCGGCCAGCAGGCGGGTACGCAGCCGGATCAGCAGGCTGCGCATCTGCTCGACCTCCTCCGCCGAGAACTCCTCCAGCACCGTTTCGCGCACCTTGCGGAACACCGTCAGGACGCGTTCCAGCAGCGGCTCGGCCTGCGGGGTCAGGCGGACGGTCTTGGCGCGGCGGTCGGACGGGTCGGTTTCCCGCACGATGTGGCCCAGCGCCTCCAGCCGGTCGAGGAAGCCGACGAGCGTCATGGGCTCCACCCCCATGTGCCCCGCCAGCACCGCCTGCCGCGAGCCCGGATGCCGATTCACGTAAACAAGAGCGCGCGCCTCGCCCGCCGTCAGGCCGAGTTGCGCGTTGTCGAGGGCTCGGTCGAACCGTGCGCGCAGCAGCCGCGCGCTGTCGATAAGGACCAGTCCGAAGGGGGCGTCTTCCAGCATGCCTTATAGTAAGGCCGCCTTAGATTTTCCGACAATCCAACAGGATCGCGCGGCAGGCATGCGCCCGGGTGGGCGAGGCGATGTGGGTGTCGCCCCACCATCATACCCAAAGGGTGCGCCCAAAAGTCGCAGCCTGAAATTCTGTTGCGGCAGCACCACCACCGGACGTAGGTTTTCCACCCTTGCCGCAGCAGAGGGTGCCCCGTGGTCCGTTTCGCCTCCGTCGCTTTTCGGCGTCACTCTGGCGAGGGCCGTCCTGCACCCCGGTTCCCCACGCCTCCGCTTTCGCTTGCGAACACCCGTCGTCAGCTTTGCTTGCCGGGGACGATGTTCGGGGGCGGCGGCACCTCGGCCGGCGTCGGCAGCATCTTCTTGGCGGTGTCGCGGTCCTGGGCCAGACGGTCAAGCTCCTGCTGGCGCTGGGCTTCGGTGCGGATGTCCGTGGGGCGCGGCGGCACGGTGCCCAGGTTCGGGTATTCCCTATTCTCGCCCTTCAGCCCGCGGATCAGCGTCGTGTCATCCTTGACCGGCGGATCGTCGCCCAGGACGGCGCCCATCAGGCCGGTGTCCAGCACGCGGTCGCTGCATGCGGACAGCGTCGTCGCAACCAGGGCGATGGCTGCCAGGCCGGCCAGCCCCGTGACGGTCGTCAGACCCCGGCGGATACCCTTTTCCATCCTGCGAACCCCATGTCCAAACCCATCGCGCCGCTTGAATGGCGCAGGGCGAAATGAAATCTTCATACGAGAGGTGTATGACGGCCCTCGAAAGCGACGCCCCGTTCGGAACGCGGCCCGTTCGGACCATGGACCACTTGGACCATGCTTCGCCGGACCGGCACGGGGATCGCGAAGGAGCCCGAACCGACCTCCCGCAGGCCTTGTATAAACCTCAGCCCGTCCCTCCAGAAGCTTAAACTCGCCTAAAGAAGAAGGACCGCACCAATGGCCGAGAATCAGGCCCCTGACGTCAAGCTTCCCGATCCGGTCGAGATGTCGCGGGCGATGACCCGCATCGCCGAACAGAGCCAGCGGCTGGTCACCGAGTTCCTGTCGCGACAGGCGTCGGACGGCGTCGGCGCGAACAATCCGGATCCGATGGGCGTCGGCCATGCCTTCCTGGAAATGACCACGCGCATGATGGCCGACCCGGCCAAGCTGATGAAGGCGCAGATGACGCTGTGGCAGGACTACCTGACCCTGTGGCAGCGCACCACCCAGCGCTTCTTCGGCCAGGAGGCGCAGCCGGTCATCGCCCCCGCCAAGGACGACCGTCGCTTCAAGGATTCGGCCTGGGACGAGAACACGCTGTTCGACTTCATCAAGCAGTCCTACCTGCTGAGCGCCCGGTGGATGCAGTCCACCGTGAACGAGGTCGACGGGCTGGACGACCACACGGCCAAGAAGGTGGACTTCTACACCCGCCAGTTCGTGGACGCGATGGCGCCCTCCAACTTCGTCATGACGAACCCGGAGGTGCTGCGCACGACCATCGAGACCGGCGGCGAGAATCTGGTGAAGGGCCTTGAGCACCTGCTGAAGGACCTGGAGCGCGGCAAGGGCGAGCTGCGCATCTCCATGACCGACTACGACGCCTTCCAGGTCGGCAAGAACATCGCGGTCACGCCGGGCAAGGTCGTCTTCCAGACCAGCCTGATGCAGCTGCTCCAGTACACCCCGACCACGCCGGAAGTGAACAAGCGGCCGCTGATGATCGTGCCGCCGTGGATCAACAAGTATTACATCCTCGACCTGCGCGAGAAGAACAGCTTCATCAAGTGGGCGGTGGACCAGGGCCACACGGTCTTCGTCCTGTCCTGGGTGAACCCGGACGAGAAGCTGGCGCAGAAGGGCTTCGAGGACTACATGGTCGAAGGCCCGCTGGCGGCGCTGGACGCCATCGAGAAGATCACCGGCGAGAAGGACGTGAACGCCATCGGCTACTGCCTGGGCGGCACGCTGCTGGCCTCCACCCTGGCCTACATGGCGGCCAAGAAGGACGACCGCATCAAGTCGGCCACCTTCTTCACGACCATGCTGGACTTCACCGAGGCCGGCGAGCTGTCCGTCTTCATCGACGAGGAGCAGCTGACCTTCATCGAGAGCCAGATGGCCGAGCAGGGCTATCTCGACGGCTCGAAGATGGCGACGACCTTCAACATGCTGCGCGCCAACGACCTGATCTGGTCGTTCGTCGTGAACAACTACCTGCTGGGCAAGGATCCGTTCCCGTTCGACCTGCTGTACTGGAACAGCGATTCGACCCGCATGCCCGCGGCGATGCACAGCTTCTACCTGCGCAACATGTACCAGAAGAACCTGCTGGCCCAGCCGGGTGCGGTGACTCTGGGTGGCGTGCCGATCGACCTGCGCACGGTGAAGACCCCGTCCTTCTTCCTGTCGGCGCGCGAGGACCACATCGCCCCGTGGAAGTCCACCTACATGGGCGCCAACCTGTTCACCGGCCCGGTGAAGTTCGTGCTGGCGGCCTCCGGCCACATCGCTGGCGTCGTCAACCCGCCGGCGGCCGAGAAGTACTGCTACTGGACCAACGCCAAGCTGCCGAAGACCAGCGACGAGTGGCTGAAGTCCTCGGAGCAGACCCCCGGCTCTTGGTGGCCGGAGTGGAACAAGTGGGTCTCCACCTTCTCCGAAGGCAAGGTCCCGGCCCGCGATCCCAACAAGGGCGGCCTGCCCGCTCTTGAAGACGCGCCGGGTTCGTACGCAAAGGTGCGGATCGTCTAAGCTACTCCCTGACGCAAGCCCCCAAAGCACAAAGGCCCCGGACATTGTCCGGGGCCTTTATTTTTCCCGCGAACGGGAACCCGTGCCTTACGACGACGGGGCGTTGGCGCCGCGCGGCAGGATCTGGGCGCGACGGTTCGACGGCTCGCGGACGTTCGGGCCGGTCTGGACCAGGAGCTGGCTCTCACCGCGACCCTCGGTCGTGATGTTGGCGGCCGGGATGCCCTTGGCGACCATCGAGCTCTTCACCGACTCAGCGCGGCGGACCGACAGGCGCTGGTTGTAGGCCGGCGAGCCCGAGGTGTCGGTGTGGCCGATCACGTGGACGCGGGCGTCGGCGCCACGGCCGATGGCGGCCACGGCGTCGCCGATCACGCGGTCGGCGGCCGGGGTGATGTTGTACTTATCCCAGTCGAAGAACACGAGGTATTCGGTCTGGGCGCGGGCGGCCGGAGCCGGAGCCACGACAGGAGCCGCGGCCGGCGGGCACGGATAGCTGCCCTGATGGATGGCATAGCCGCCGCTGGCGGTGCGGACGGGCGTGTTGCCCCAGCCGATGACCGGGTTGCACCACTCGCCGCTCGGGTTTTCGGCAGTCGCCTGGGCCTGGGCACCGGTCGACAGACCGAAAGCGATGACAGCGGCCGGAACGACGGCCATGGTTGCGCGGATAAAGCTCTTCATTTTCTCCACTCCCTTCGAGATCCTCTCCCTACCGCTTGTCTCGCGGAGGACGAATCGCACAAACGATAGGTCATTCCGCGAGCATGCGAAGTGACAAATCGCGAAACATGTGGGGTGAAACCGTGTTCCGACATCCCCTCCTGAAGTCCTAACCGTTTCGCTTCGGCGTCACTGTTGCGGCATTGCAACACGTATGATTACCCAAAAGAGCGTGCGAAATAGCGGTGGTTCAGGCCTTCCGGTAGATGTCGGCGAGCGTGACGTAATTCCTCGCGTTGACCGGGAAAAAGTCCAAATCCTTCGCGTTCAGATTCCGAATCGGGCGCGCCGGACCGCCGGCCCACAGTTCCCCGGTCTTAACCCGCTTGCCCGGCGTGACGAGCGCGCCGGCCGCCACCATGGCCCCCGATTCGACGTGGGCGCCATCCATGATGCAGGCCTTCATGCCGATGAAGCAGCCGCTGTCGAGCGTGCAGGCGTGCAGCAGGGCCATGTGGCCGACGGAGATGTCGTCGCCGATGTAGGTGCCCTGCCCCGCGGCGGCGACGTGGATGATCGTGCCGTCCTGGATGTTGGTGCGGGCGCCGATGCGGATCTCGTTGACGTCGCCGCGCACGACGCAGCCGAACCAGATGCCCGTGTCCGGCCCGATCACGACATCGCCGATGACGGTGGCGGTCGGCGCGATGAAAGCGCTCTCGTCGATCGTCGGCAATGTGCCCTTGAATGGCAGAATCAGGCCGGACATGGGTTCACCCTCGTCTTACGGGAACAGCGGCGCCTGCTCCAGGCCGGTGGTCTCGCCCAGGCCGAACATGACGTTCATGTTCTGGATGGCCTGACCCGAGGCGCCCTTCACCAGATTGTCGATGACCGACACGATGATGGCGCCGCGCGGGGTGCGGTCCGGGAAGACACCGATCAGCGCGTGGTTGGAGGCGCGGACGTGGCGCGTCGCCGGGGCGATGCCGGCCGGGGTGACGCCGACGAAGGGCTCGCTTTCGTACCGCTTGGTCAGCGCGTCGCGCAGGTCGTCGGCGTTGGCGCCGTCGGCCATGCGGACGTAGATCGTCGCCATCATGCCGCGGTTCATCGGCAAGAGGTGCGGCGTGAAGCTGACGGTCACCGGCCGGCCGGCGGCCAGCCGCAGCTCCTGCTCGATCTCCGGCATGTGGCGGTGGTAGCCGACGCCGTAGGCGTTGAAGCCCTCCGACACCTCGGTGAACAGATTCTGCTGCTTGGCGTCGCGGCCGGCGCCCGACACGCCGGACTTGGCATCGATGATGATCCCGCCCGGCTCGATCAGGTCCTCCATCAGCAGCGGCAGCAGGGCCAGCAGCGAGCAGGTGGGATAGCAGCCGGGGTTGGCCACCACGCGGGCCTTGCGCACCCCCTGCCGGTTGAACTCCGTCAGGCCGTAGGCGACTTCCTTCTGCAGGTCCACGGCGCGGTGCTCATGCCCGTACCAGGTGGCGTATTCGGACGGATCGGACAGGCGGAAGTCGGCCGACAGGTCCACCACCTTGATGTGCCGCGGCAGGCCGGCGATCACCTCCTGCGTCGTGCCGTGCGGCAGGGCGCAGAACACGGCGTCCAGCTTGTCCCACTGCACCTCCTCGATCTTCACGAGGCCGGGCAGCTTGTAGTGGCAGAAATGCGGGAACACCTCGGCCATCGGCTTGCCCGCTTGTCGCTCGGCCGTCAGCGCGCTGATTTCCACGCCGGGATGGCGCAGAAGCATGCGCACCAGCTCGGCGCCCGTATAACCGGACGCGCCCAGAATGCCGACGCGGATCGGGGAGTTGCTGTTGGCCATGAAAGGGTTCCTCTCGACGCACGGGAAATGGAAGGCGCAGAAAGCAAGAAAGGGGCGCCCCATCCGGGACGCCCCTCGCTTGTACAGTAGAAATGCGGGTCCGCGGTAGGCTTTAGCGCTTCGAGAACTGGAAGCTGCGGCGGGCCTTGGCCTTACCGTACTTCTTACGCTCGACGACGCGGGCATCGCGGGTCAGGAAGCCGGCGGCCTTCAGCGGCGGACGGAGCGCCGGCTCGAAGTAGGTCAGCGCCTTGGAGATGCCATGACGGACGGCGCCGGCCTGGCCCGACAGACCACCGCCGGTGACGGTGACCATCACGTCGAACTGGTCGACGCGGTCGGTGATGCCGAACGGCTGGGCGATCATCATGCGCAGCACGGGACGGGCGAAGTAGACTTCCTGGTCGCGGCCGTTGACGACGATCTTGCCGGAACCCGGCTTGATCCACACGCGGGCGACGGCGTCCTTGCGCTTGCCGGTGGCATAGGCGCGGCCCTGGGCATCCAGCTTCGGCTCGACGACTTCGGCGGAAACAGCGGCCGGGGTGGCGCCGGCGATGTCCTTCAGGCCGGAAAGGGTGGTGGTAACCTGAGCCATTGGATTACGCGCTCCGCTTATTCTTCGGGTTCATGGCGCCGACGTCCAGGGCGACCGGCTGCTGGGCCTCGTGCGGGTGGGCGGTGCCCTTGTAGACCTTGAGGTGCGTCATGACCTTGCGGCCGAGCGGACCGCGCGGAACCATGCGCTCCACGGCCTTCTCGATGACGCGCTCCGGGTACTTGCCGTCCAGGATCTGGCCCTTGGAACGGCCCTTGATGCCGCCCGGGTAACCGGTGTGCCAGTAGAAGATGTCGTCCTGGCGCTTGTTGCCGGTCAGCTTCACCTTCTCCGCGTTGATCACGACGACGTGGTCGCCGCAATCCATGTGCGGGGTGTAGGTCGGCTTGTTCTTGCCGCGCAGGATGTTCGCCAGGATGCTGGCGAGCCGGCCGAGAACGAGGCCGTCGGCATCGACGACGTACCACTTCTTCTCGATGTCGGTCGGCTTCAGATTGAAGGTCTTCATCGCCACACTCGTTGACTAAACGTGGATCGGCAGGCCACCGAATCTGGACGTCAATCCCCGGGGCGCCGAAGCGGCCGGTTTTGTACGGATTGTGCGGGCCGCTGTCAACGGAAAAAGATGCAAGGAATATCAATGGCTTGCGATCACGGTATCATAATACCCGTTTCGCAAAGCCCTTGATATTCCAGAACTTTTCAGTCACGGTCCGGCGCTTGGTATCCAGATACCGCGACAGAAACCGGCTCGTGCGGCGGAATCGAATAGGTTCCGGTGGCGTGCGCCACGGGCTCCGGATCGCCTTCGGAGAACAGCAGAACCTCGCCGTAGGCCAGCCGCTTGCCCATCTTCAGGATGCGCCCGTCGGCGAAGAGTGTGACCGGCGCCGGGCGGCGCAGGAAGTTGATCGTCATGCTGGTCGTCACCGCCAGTTCGACCCGCCCGATCAGGCTCAGCACCGCGGCGAAGAGCGCCACGTCGGCCAGCCCGAACATGGCCGGCCCGGTGACCGTGCCGCCAGGGCGGACGAACTCGTCCTTGTAGGGCAGCTTCATGCGCACGGTGCCGGCGCCCAGTTGCTCGATGGTGATGCCGTAGCTGCCGACCAGCGGCACGCCCTCGCGGATCAGGGCTTCCAGCTCATCGATAGAGATTGCGGGCGCGCTCATTCCTCACCGTCTCGTTCTGGTTGGTTCTTGAGCACCATTATGGCGCGGAACGCTCGGGATGGGCGCGGTTTGATTCGCGGACCCGCTGCGGCGGAAACCACAGGGCGACCACCGTCCCCTGCCCCGGAACGCTTTCCAGCCCGGCGGTGCCGCCGTGGGCGTCGATCAGCGCACGGGTGATGGCAAGGCCGAGCCCCACTCCGCCGCGGCCGCGCACCAGAGCGTCGCCGGATTGGACGAAGGCTTCCCACACCCTGGATTGGTCCTCCGGCGCGATGCCGGCGCCGGTGTCGCGGATCAGGAAGGTGATGCCGCCGTCCTCATCCCGCAGCGCCTCGATGCGGACGATTCCACCGCGCGGGGTGAACTTGATCCCGTTGACCCCGACGTTCACCAGCATCTGGATGACCCGCCGCGCGTCGCAGCGCAGCAGCGGCAGGTCCGGCGCGACCTCAATCTGAAGATCGACCCCGGCCTCGGTCGCGCGGCTGGCGAGAATCTGCGCGGCGCGGGCAACGAGGTCCGACACGACGACGGTATCCTCGTTCAGGTCCACCACACCCAGCTCGATCCGCGAGATCTCCAGGATGTCGTCGATGATGCCCAGCAGATGCCGGCCGGAGGTGTGGATGGCGTCTACATAGCCCCGGTAGCGCTCGTTCCCGATGGGGCCGAACAGCTCGGCCTGCATCACTTCCGAATAGCCCAGCACGGCGTTCAGCGGCGTGCGCAGTTCGTGGCTCATCACCGCCAGGAACTGAGTTTTGGAGCGGTTGGCCGCTTCCGCCTCGCGCTTGGCGGCGCGCAACGCGGCCTCCGTTTCCTTCAACTCGGAGATGTCGCGCCCTTCCGGCACCAGGAAGATGACCGTCCCGTCCTCGTCGCGGATGGGACGCAGCGAGAAGTCCACGCTGATTTCCCGCCCGCGCGGCGAGCGGTGGGTGGACTCGAAGCGCACGAATTCCCCGCGGGCGGCACGGGCCACGCCCTCCTTCAGACGCTCCTGGTCGTCGGGCGCGTGGCGCCACCAGGGCGTGTCCCAGAAGAACTTGCCGTAGACCGTCTCCTCCTTCATGTCGACGAAGGCCAGCGCGGTCTCGTTGGCCTCGATCATGCGCCCTTCCGGGGTCAGCAGCCCGATGAACTCGAAGGTGTGGTCGAAGATGGCCTTGAAGCGCCGTTCCCGCTCGCGCAGAGCGAGGCTGGCGGCGCGCTGGTCGGTGATGTCCATCAGCACCGCCTCCATCATCCCCGCCCCGGTCCTCCAGGCGTTGATGGACAGCCAACGCTCCGCCCCGTCATCGTCCAGCAGGCGCACGGTCAGGGGCATCTGGGCGCCATCCTCCGGGCAGGAGGCGACCCAGGAGGCCAGCGCCGGCGCGTCGTCCGGATGCACGAGGTCGAGCAGGCCCGCCTGCCCTTCCAGCAGCCGCGCACGGCCGATGCGCAGGCGGCCGACATTCTCCGTCGCGTATTCGATGGGCAGGTTGCCGTCGGTGCGCCATGCCAGGCCAACGACCGGACTGCGGCTGACCATGGCCGCCAGGCGCACGCGCTCCTCCTCCGCCCGGTGGCGCTCGGTAGTGTCGCGGCCGACCGACTGCACCGCCGTCACCCGTCCCTGTGCGTCGAACAGAGCGTAGCGGCGCCAGCTGATCCAGCGCTCCGCCCCGTCCTCGTGCGGCCAGAATTCCTCACTGGCCGAATCCGCCGCGTCTGTCGTGGCGGCGGCCAGGAAGTCCGTGATGGCGGCGACGGTGCCGGGTGGCAGAAAATCGCGCAGATTGCGGTCGATCATGTCCCGCGGACCGACACCGAACAGGCCGGCGAAGGCCCGGTTGACCAGCGTGATCGTCAGGTCGGGACCGAAGCGGCAGATCAACTCCAACTGGTCGTCGATGGCCGTGCGGAACTTCTCGCGGCTCGAATACACCATCCCGATGGGACCGTGCGCGGCGCCGGAGTCGGTCAGCGTGACGACACGCCCGCCGCCGGGCAGCGGCGCCGCCGCATAGGGCACGCTGCGCGCTTCCCCGTCGCCCTGCCGCAGGAACCCCACGCCGCCCGACGAATCGCGGCCGTCCAGGGACAACAGGTCATCCAGCGGAACACCGGTCAGAGCGCGGGATTCGGTACCCGCCAGAGTGGCGAAGGCGGTGTTGGCGGCGCGGATCAGCCCGCCGCTGTCGACGACGCAGGTCGGCACGGGACTCGCGGCAAAGACCGCGGTCCAGTCGACCGGCTGCCCGTCGGCCATTTTCCCGTCCGCGGCCTCTTCCTTAATGACACGCGCACCGGCTTCGGTGTCCACCAAAGCCCTCCCCCATTGACAGTCCCGCCCGGCCACGGACGGCTTGCGGGCGCAACCTACGTATGGTTGCGCTCCACCCGGAGATATCATGACGGACAAAGCATCGGCCGCCAAGCGAATCCACGGCCCTCCGGTCACCAGCACCGGAAAGCCTCTTTCGCTTTTCATCATGAAGATTTGTAAAATGTGAAATCCTTCACACACAAAATGCACACAAAACTGTTGAAATCAGAGCGAGGCTGGCGTCTCATGGCTGCGTTCCCAACACGCCCGGTTTCGCGGCGGTGACGGGCGGGGTAATCTCCCCGCCAAACATCAAGGCAACCGGGAGGATAAAGGCCGATGAGCGCAGCCCTTCAACCAACGCCGGAGGCCGGCGCGCTGGTCCTTCGGGAGGACCGCGACGGCGTCGCGACGCTGACCCTCAACCGGCCGCAGGCGCGCAACGCGCTGTCGGTCGGGCTGATGGGCGCCCTGCAGGCGGCGCTGGACGCCATCCATAGCGATTCGTCGATCCGCGCCGTGGTGCTGGCCGGGGCCGGCCCGGCCTTCTGCGCCGGGCACGACCTGAAGGAGATGCGCGCCAGCCCGAGCCGCGAGGCGTACGAGGCGCTGTTCGTGCAGTGCTCCAGGCTGATGCTGACGATCAACCGCCTTCGCCAGCCTGTGATCGCGAAGGTGCACGGCATCGCCACGGCGGCCGGCTGCCAGCTGGTCGCCACCTGCGACCTCGCCTACTGCGCCGACACGGCGCGTTTCGCCACGCCGGGCGTGAACATCGGCCTGTTCTGCTCCACCCCCATGGTGGCGCTGAGCCGTGCGGTCGGCCGCAAGGCGGCCATGGAAATGCTGCTGCTGGGCGATCTGATCGACGCCGCGGAGGCGGAGCGCATCGGCCTCGTCAATCGCGCCGTGCCCGCCGACCAGTTGGACGCCGCGGTGCAGGCTGCCGCGGTGAAGATCGCGTCGAAGTCGCCGCTCACTTTGGCCGTCGGCAAGGAGGCCTTCTACCGCCAGATCGACCTGGACGTGGAACAGGCCTACGCCTACGCCGCCCAGGTGATGACCGAAAACATGATGGCCCGTGACGCCGAGGAGGGCATCGACGCCTTCCTTCAAAAGCGCACGCCGGTGTGGCGCGGCCAATGAGCACGGACCTGAAGGACAGCGTGACCCTGACGCACCACGACGACTACGGCGACGACTTCATCAAGAGTGTGCTGGAGCGGGTGAAGTCCATCGCCGTCGTCGGCGCCAGCAACGACCCGGTGAAAGCCAGCTTCTTCGTGCAGAAATACCTGCGGGAGAAGGGCTACCGGATCATCCCGGTCAACCCGAAGCTGGCCGGCCAGACCATCCTGGGGGAGACGGTCTACGCCAGCCTGAAGGACCTGCCGGAGCCGCCGGACATGGTAGACGTCTTCCGCAACGCCAAGGCCGCGGCCGGCGTGACGGAGGAGGCCATCGCGGTCGGCGCCAAGGTGGTGTGGATGCAGTTGGGCGTGCGCAACGACGAAGCCGCGGCGAAGGCCGAGGCCGCCGGGCTGACCGTCGTGATGAACCGCTGCCCGAAGATCGAAGTCCAGCGCCTGTTCCACGAGATCGGGCGCATCGGCGTCAACTCCAACATGCTGACGTCCAAGAAGACCGCACCCGCCAAAAGCTTCAAAAAACTGATGTGATAAGGGGAATCCGACCATGAGCGAGCAGAAGACCTTCGGTTTTGAGACCCGCGCCATCCACGCGGGCGCCGCCCCCGACCCGGCCACCGGCGCACGCCAGACGCCGATCTACCAGACCACCAGCTTTGTCTTCGACGACGTGGACGACGCGGCCTCGCTGTTCAACCTGCAGAAGGTCGGTTTCATCTATTCGCGCCTGACCAATCCGACGGTCGCGGTGCTGGAGGAGCGGCTCGCCAACCTGGAAGGCGGTGCGGGCGCCACGGCCACCTCCTCCGGCCATGCCGCGCAGTTGCTCGCCCTGTTCCCGCTGCTGGAGCCGGGGGACGAGTTCATCTCCTCCCGCAAGCTCTACGGCGGCACGCTGAACCAGTTCGGCACCAGCTTCCCGCGCGCCTTCGGCTGGAAGGCCAACTTCGTGGGCACCGACAACCCGGAGAACGTCCGCGCGGCGCTGACGCCGAAGACCAAGGCGATCTTCGTGGAAAGCCTCGCCAACCCCGGCGGCGTGGTCACCGACCTCGAGGCCATCGCCAAGATCGCCGACGAGGCCGGCATTCCGCTGATCGTGGACAACACGCTGGCGACGCCGTACCTGATCAACCCGATCCAGTGGGGCGCCACGCTGGTCGTGCACTCCACGACGAAGTTCCTGTCCGGCAACGGCACTTCGGTCGGCGGCGTGGTCATCGACAGCGGCAAGTTCGACTGGTCCAAGTCCGGCAAGTACCCGGCCCTGTCGGAGCCGGACGCCGGCTATCACGGCCTGAAGTTCCACGAGACCTTCGGCCATCTGGCCTTCACCATCCACGGCCACGCCGTGGGCCTGCGCGACCTGGGGCCGAGCCAGGCGCCGCTGAACGCCTTCCTGACCCTGAACGGGATCGAGACGCTGCCGCTGCGCATGCAGCGCCACAGCGACACCGCCCTGAAGGTCGCGCAGTTCCTGGAAAGCCACCCGGCCGTGGGCTGGGTCAGCTACGCTGGCCTGGAGTCGTCCAAGTACCGCGCGCTCGCCAGGAAGTACCTGCCGAAGGGTGCCGGCGCGGTGCTGACCTTCGGCGTGAAGGGCGGCTATGACACGGGCGTGAAGGTGGTGGAGAACGTCCAGCTGTTCAGCCATCTCGCCAACATCGGAGACAGCCGCTCGCTGATCATCCACCCGTCCTCCACCACCCACCGCCAGCTGACCCCGGAAGGCCAGGCCCAGGCCGGTGCCGGTCCGGACGTCATCCGCCTGTCCATCGGCCTGGAAAGCGTCGAGGACATCATCGCCGACCTCGACCAGGCGCTGAACAACGCGGCCGGCTGATTCGGCATCCTATGTGACGCCCCATTTCCCTCCCCTGCGAAGCTCTCGCGCAAACCGGAGGTTTGCGCTGTCGCGACCGGCGGACCATTGGTCCGCCGAGAGCGGGGGAGGGTTAGGGAGGGGGGCAATACTCCTCACACATGGGCTCTTACCGCGTAAGCACAGCCTCGACCATAATGGCTGACCGCCGGCCGCGCCTTTGACCGACCGGCCCCCGCCCAACACCTTTGCCCGTGGGGGCCAGGGGAGATGGGCATGCGAAGCACGCTCAAGGTGGGGATCGCGGTGACGGCTCTGCTCGGGCTGGGAGGATGCGCGGGAGTGCCGGTGGTGGTGTCCGCAGCGTCGCTGTACGTGGACAGCATCCTCTATCTGCGCACCAACAAGACCAGCACCGACCACATTCTGTCAGCCGCGCTGGACCGCGACTGCGCCGCGCTGCACATCCTGACGCAGGGCTCCCTCTGCAAGAACGCCCCGCCCACGCCGCTGATCGTCGAGGTGATGCGGGAGGTGCAGAACGTCCCGCTGAACGCCCCTCCGCCCCCGCCGCCCATGGAGGTGGAGGTCGCGGAGGCCATCCCGGCGCTGCTGACCGATGCAACCCCGGCCGAAGGGGCCGCCCCGCTGCCGCCGCGCAAGCCGGCTTTCGACACTCCACCACAGGGCAGCCTCGCCAGGGAGGCCATCCAGCACGGCGACCGGAAATTCCTCGTCGTCGTCGGCAGCTTCGCCAAGCGGGAGCAGGCGGAAGGGCACCGCGACCGGCTCGGCCGGCCGGACGCCGACATCGTGGAGGCGACGGTTCGTGGGCGCCTTTATCACCGCGTGGTCCTGCCGCCGGGCGATCGGGGCGAAGCGTTGCGCCAACTCGCCGCCGCCCGCGCCGCCGGGGTCGGCGACGCGTGGCTGCTGCCATGGAGCGGCCGGCTGGAGGTGGGGAACGCGCTGGCCGCCCTGCCCTACGTCGGCTTCCTGTACCGGATGTGAGGGATCACTCCGCGGCGGCCGGCGCCGGGACCGGCTCAACCGACTTGCCGCCGTCGCGGTCGGCCGGCAGCAGCAGCGCCGCCAGGAAGGCGACCGCCGCCAGCACCGACAGGGTGATGTACAGCATCACGAACTCGCCCGTACGCTCGTAGACATACGCGACCAGCTGCACGGCGAGCGGCCCGGCCCCAAAGGACAGGATGAACTTGGCGCCGTAGGCGAGGCCGCGGTGCTTTTCCGGCGTGTAGCGGGCGAGCAGCAGGTTTTCCGCCGGAATCTGCACCTGCGAGGCCACGACCACCAGCGCCGCCGCGGCGACCAGCGGCAGGTCGGCCAACACCGCCACCGCGGCCATCATGGGGATCTGGATCAGCAGGCACAGCGTGTAGATGCGCTTCAGCGGGAACTTGTCGGCCAGATGCCCGCCGATCAACTGCGGCAGGGCCGCGAACAGGTACACCGCCGTGACGAGGCCGCCGACGCCCAGGGTGCTGTCGCCCATCAGATGGCCCAGCCGCGCGTCGAACAGCTTCGGCAGCACGACCTGCATGCCGTTGAACATCAGCCCGGCGCAGACCATCGTCACCGACAGCACGAAGAAGGCGCGGATCACATCCCCGCGGGAAGCCTTCGGCTGCGGCTTCACGTCACCCTTGCGGTCCTCAACCACGCCCAGCGCGATCAGCAGGGCCAGCGCCACGCCCATCCCCAGGCAGATCGCCCCCGGAATGATGAAGGCCGACCGCCAGCCGAGCCACTGGGTCAGGCCGCCGGCCACCACGGCGGCGGACGCGATGCCCACCGTGCCGAAGATGCCCAGATAGCCCAGCGCCTTGCCCCGGTTGACGGCGTTCTTGACCATCCAGGACATGCCGACGGGGTGGTATATGGAGGAGCCGAGGCCCAGCGCCGCCAGCGCCCACAGCATGCCGGCCGGCCCGTCGGTCAGGCCGCAGGCGACCGTGCCGGCGCCGGTGACGAGGAAGAAGACGGCCATCATCCGGCATTCGCTCCACCGGTCGCCCAGCCAGCCGGCCAGCGGTGCGCCAAGGCCGATCAGCAGTGAACCCAGGGTCCACAGCCGGATCAGCTCGTCGTACGGCAGGTGCCAGTCCTTCTCCAGCGCCAGCACGACCGTCAGGAACAGGGCCGACACGATGTGCATCAGCGCGTGGCCGATCCACGAAAAGCCGATCGACAGGCGTGCCGACATGTCCGTCATGGAACCTCTCCGCTCCCGGATGATTTGCACCGGAAAATATCCCGGACCAAACTGGCACGCGCCGGAAAGCGGGTCCAATGCGCACGGGGCATGGCGGGCATGCGAGCAGAAATCGTTATGCGGTCTCGTTGCGCAACCATTCGAGGTAAGCCGGATTGCCCCGTCCAATCTTCAGCTCCACGACGCAAGGCACGTCGTAGCTGTGCAGGGCGCGCACCCGCGTGGCCAGCCGATCGAACAGCTCCGCCCGCGTCTTGGCGATCAGGACCGTCTCGCTCGCCTCCTCGATGGCACCTTGCCAGCGGTAAATGGAGGTCATGCCGTCCAGCACGTTGGCGCAGGCGGCCAGCCGTTCCTCCACCAGGGCGCGGCCAATGCGCAAGGCCTCCTCGCGCGAGGAAGCGGTGATGTAGGCGAAGACGAATTCCAACTCGCACTCCATGTCGCACCCCCGGATGAACGCGCCGCGATGCGCGTTTCACGATTTCGACGTAGACTGTTCGGATGTAGATTGTCCGAACATTGCCACAGCCGTCCCCAACCACAACAGGCCCACCAGAACAGAATTGAGGCAGTCATGGCAGCGCCGCGCCGCACGGGTTCCCGACGCAAACCCACCGACCAGCAACTCGCCTGGCTGTGCCGCGGGCTGGATCAGGCGGGCGGCAAGCTGCCGCTGTTCGACGGCGACGGCCAGCGCGTGAACCGCCAGACCATCGAAAGCTGCCTGAAGGCCGGCTGGGCGGAGCGTTGGTTCGACAACCCGCTGAAGTCCGACTGGCTGGTCTGCCGCCTGACCGAGTCCGGCCGCGCCGCCGTCCTCGGCCGCTCCACGGTCATCACGGTGGATTTCCAGCAAGGCACGCGGGTGGAGTAACGCCGTTCACACCACCAAGACACCAAGGTGGGGCGTAATATTCTTGGCGCCTTGGTGTCTTGGTGGTGAACCCCACGTCCAGCGACAACACTCCCACGGGAGTCAAACGGCAACGGGGCGCATCTGCTGGTCGACCGCGGTGCCGAGTTCGCGGGGGGTGACCGGCTTGTGGATCACCGTCAGGCCGTGCGCGGCGGCGTCGTGCAGGCAGTCCGGCCCGGTCTCGCCGGTCAGGATCACGCCGGGAACGGTCGCGCCGTAGCGCTCCCGCACGCGCAGGATCACCTCGGTGCCGACGCGGCCCTCGCGCAGGCGGTAGTCGGCGATCACGATGTCCGGGGTCCTGGTCTGCCCCGCCAGCCGGGCCATGGCCTGATCGGCGCTGCCGGCCGACAGCACGGTGTAGCCCCATTCCGACAGGATCATCTGCAGACCCATCAGCACGATGGCATCGTCGTCCACCAGCACGGCCAGCCGGCCGCTTCCCTTGGCCGTCGACGCGCCGGCGCCTTCCGGCGTCTCCACCACACTGCCTTCCCCCAGCGGGACGAGCACGCGGAAGGCCGAGCCGCGGCCTTCCACCGAGCGTACGTCCACCGGATGGTCCAGCAGCCGCGACAGGCGCCGCACGATGGCGAGGCCAAGGCCAAGCCCCTGGGCGCGGTCGCGCTCCGGGTTGCCCACCTGATGGAATTCTTCGAAGATCCGTTCCAGATGGTCGGCCGGAATCCCGATGCCTGTGTCCTGCACGACGATGGAAAGGCACGGTCCGTCGACCCGGCATTGCAGCCGCACCAGCCCGCTTTCGGTGTAGCGTAGCGCGTTCTCGACGAGGTTGCGGAGCAGCCGGCCCAGCAGCGTCCGGTCGGTGCGCACCTTCGCCGCGCAGCCCTCGACCCTCCAGTCCAGCCCCTTTTCCGCGGCCAGCGGCGCGTAGGCCGCCCGAATGGGCTCCAGCACTTCGTCGATGGCGAAATCCTCGATGACCGGGGTCACCACGCCGGCGTCCAGGCGCGACACGTCCAGCAGGCTGTCCAGCAGGCCCTTCAGCGTGTCCAGCCCCTGTTCCAGGTGGCGCAGCACCTCGATGCCCGCGCTGTTCTGCAAATGGCCGGACAGCGCCGCGGCGAAGAAGAACAGGGACTGCAAGGGCTGCCGCAGGTCGTGGCTGGCCGCAGCCAGGAACTTCGATTTGGCGAGGTTGGCGCGCTCCGCCTCGTCCTTGGCGAAGCGCAGTTCCTCCTCCATCGCCTTGCTTTCGGTGATGTCCTCGACGATGGAGATGCGATAGGCCATCTCCGTCCCCGTGATGCGGGCGAGCGACGATGTGGTGCGCACCCAGACCACCCCGCCGTCCTTGCGGCGGTAGCGCTTTTCGATGACGTAGCTGGCGATGTCGCCGCCCAGCAGGCGGTCGAGCAGCGCGTCCTCCGCCGGCAGGTCCGCCGGATCGGTGAAGTCGCGGAAGGTGCGGCCCAGCAGTTCCCGCCGCTCGTATCCGAGGATGGAGCAGAGCTTCGCGTTCACGTCCAGGAATTGCCCGTCGAGCGCGATCCGCTCGATGCCCACGGCGGCCAGTTCGAAGATGGAGCGGAAGCGCTCCTCGCTCCGGTGGTGGGCGGCCTCGGCGCGGCGCAGGTCGGTGACCTCCATGACCACGATGCCCACGGCGGCCACGTCCGGCCCGTTGTGCACGGGGAACAGGGCCGTCAGCCAGTGGCGGCGCACGCCGAACTGCCGCGGCGTCTCGCCCACGATCTCCTGGTAGGGAAGCGCCTCCCCGGTTTGGAAAACATGGTCGATCATGGGCGCGACGCTGGCCGCCGTATCCGGCAGCAGTTCGGAAATGGTGCGGCCGATGTGCGCGTCGGCGAGAATGCCGTTTATGTCGGCAAGCTTTTCGTTGATGCGCAGGTAGCGGTGCTCACGGTCGAAGAAGGCCAGCCCGACCGGTGCGTTTTCCAGAAGGCCGTTCAGTTGGGCCAGCAGCGCGCCCTTTTCGCGGTTGGCGAAGGACAGGGCCTCCTCGCCGCGCTTGCGTGCGGTGATGTCCTGGAAGAAGACGGCCAGTCCGTCGCGCGACGGGAAGGCGCGGACGGCGTACCAGGAATCAAACGGCGGGTAGAGGCCTTCGAACTCCACCGGCTCATGCTCATCCATGGCGCGCCGGTATTGCTCGCTGAAGATGCTTCCATCCGCCTGGGGAAAGGCGTCCCACAGGCAGCGGCCGACCAAATCCCGCCCATCGGCGATCAGCATCCGCGCCCGGTCGTTCATGTAGACGATGCGCCAATCGCGATCCAACTCGAACACGCCGTCGGTGGTGCTGTCCAGGACGGCGGCCATCTTGTGCGCCAGCGCGTTGGCTTCCTCGCGCACGTGCTGCTGCCGCTCCAGTTCCTCGGCCATGTCGTCGAAGGCGCGCCCCAGCGTTCCCAGTTCGGAGCGCTCCCCCGATACTCCGCTGCGGACGGACAGGTTCCCCTCGCTCCAGCGTCGGGCGGCTTCCACCAGCGCGGCGGTCGGCCGGCGCAGCAGCCGGTTGCCGCCCCACCAGACGGCCAGCAACGTCACGGTCAGCACGGCCGCGATCCCGGCGAGCGCGCGCTGCATGGCCTCGTGGATGGGCCCGAGCGTCGCGGTCTTGTCCAGCGCGACCAGCACGCCCATGCCATCCAGCCCGAACTTGGTCGGCCGAAAGGCGACGATGCGCGGCAGGCCATCCAGCCCGTTGGCCTCGGTCACCCCCGGTTCGCCAGCGTCCATCAGCGCCGCAAAGGCCGGCGGCAAGACATTGCCGACCCGCCCGGGAAGCGCCGGCACCTGGGCGATGATCGTGTTCCGCCGGTCGGCCAGGGTGACGCGCCCGCCGGACGGCAGCGGATTCTTCGACAGGAAACTTTCGATCCAGGAAATGTCGGTCAGCGCCGTCACCACACCGGCAACGCGGCCCTCCTCATTGAAGAACGGCATGGCGATGGGCAGGGCGAGTCGGCCGTTGGACCGTTGCCGGACATGCTCTCCCAGGGTGACGGCGCCGGTCGCCAACGCCTCGCGGAAATGCGGGCGGTCGGCGATGGACAGGCCCAGCGCCGGTCGGTCGGTGGCGCAGCGGATGGTGCCGTCGCGGTCGATGACGTGAATGTTCAGATAGGCGGGGTAGGACGCCCGCAGGTCGTCCATCATGGCTTGGCAGGCCGGCTGGTCCGGCGCGCGCACGGCGTCGGACTTCACCAGCGTGCCCAGCAGAAGGCGCAGCCCGTCCACCATCCGCTCCTGCTCGGCCTCGACAAGGGCCGCAAGGTGCAGGGCGCCCTGCTGGGCTTCCGTCACGCGGGATTCGCGCAGTGCAAGTTCGTTGTTCACCTCGATCACCGCCGCCGGCACGAGCGATAAGAAAACCAGCAACAGCAGTCGGTGAAGGAGGCTCATGCGACGCCGCTTTCGGCTAAGAGGTGCAAGGGGAAGAGAAGGAACCGGCCTCCGGAAACGGGCGGCGATCAGCGCGCCCGCGTCGCCCTCCACAGGCCGGAGCGCTCCGCCCCTGCGGCGATTCTCCGGTCCGCGATCTCAGCTTCATCCACTTCGGCGATTCCGGCAAGCTTAAGTGCACGCAGGAGTATGCTGCGCACGGTCGTGCCCTCCTCCTCCGCACGGCGGCGGACCGCGCGCTTCACGCTTTGCGGCACCATGGCCGCGAGCTGCACGTCGGGCTCCCTCCGCTCGGCGGAGCCTTTGGCGGCGCCCTGCGGGTGGGCTTGGACGGGGCGGAGTCGGTCGTCACGCATCAATCTGGCCGTAAATGGTTCGAATGTACGATTCCTCGCACGATATAGTTAATTTCTGATTAACCATGTTTGCGGCGGCCGCCGGACGAACCCATGGTTCCCCCGCCGCGGCGGAGTGAAGGCGCCTACACCGGAATTGACGTTGACCGAACCCCGCCTTCGCCTTTTGCATGACGCGGATATCGTCAGAGCCATCCCCCGGCCCCGAACGTTCGGAACCGAACGATTCGGGGCCGGGCGGGTGGCGTCTGTCCCAGCGTCAGGATCGTGCATCCCCGATCACCGCCGGCCGCCGCACCGCCGGAGGAGAACGGCCAGAGGAGAGGAGCGACGAGTTTGGCACCACGTCCATCGAAGCGCCGAATCGCCATCATCGGGGCCGGCTTCACCGGCAGCGTTCTGGCCGCTCACCTCCTGCGCTGTGCGGAGGAGCCGACCAGCATCCACCTGATCGAACGGGCGCCGAGCGTCGGTACCGGCCTCGCCTACTCCACCCCGAGCAGCGCCCATGTGCTGAACGTGCGCGCCTACAACATGAGCGCCTATCCCGACGACCCGCGCCATTTCCTGCGCTGGCTGTGGGCGCAGGACGGGAGCAGCCTGGACGGGCCGAACGGCCACGCCATCCCACCAAGCGGCCACGCCTTCGTGTCGCGGGCGCGTTACGGCGCCTACATCCAGGACGTGCTTCGCGAGGCGCAGTCCGACGCCCCGCCCCACGTGTCGCTGACCATCGTGCAGGCCGAGGCGGTCGACCTGGCCCAGGATTCGACGGGCGGCGTCCGGCTGCGGATGGGCAGCGGGGTCAGCCTCGCCGCCGACATGGCGGTGCTCTGCGTCGGGAACTTCGCCCCGTCCCCACCGCCGGTGCCGGCGCCGGAGGTCTTCGCCTCCGACCGATTCATCGCCACGCCCTGGGACTGGCCGGCGCTGGCCGCCATCGATCCGGACGCGCCGGTGCTGATCCTGGGCACAGGGCTGACCATGGTGGACACGGTCTTGTCGCTGGAAAACCAGGGCCACCGCGGCCCCATCGTGGCGCTGTCGCGGCGCGGCCTGCTGCCCGCGGTGCACGAGGAGACGCGGCCCTTCAAGTGCTTCGTCCACCCGCAGGTGATGCCGCACACGGTGCTGGACGTGCTGATCGCGCTGAAGGCGGACGTCCGCCGGGCGAAGGCCGCAGGGCTGGACTGGCGGTCGGCCTTCGATGCCCTGCGGCCCTACCACCACCTGATCTGGAAGCATCTGCCGCTGGAGGAGCGCCGCCGCTTCCTGCGCCACGCCCGCCCCTATTGGGAGGTGCACCGGCACCGCATGGCGCCGGAGGTGGCCGCGCGGATCGAGGCGCTGTGCGCGAACGGCCGTCTGGCCATCCGGGCGGGCCGCCTGCGCGGCCTGCGCCTGACGCCCGACGGCGTCGAGGCGACGGTGCGGGCGCGCGGTGCCGACGGCGCCACCTGGACGCGGGTGGTCGGCTCCATCATCAACGCCACCGGGACGGAGTGCGACTTCGGGCGAATCAGCCATCCGCTGGTGCGGGCTCTGCTCCAGCGCGGGCTCGCCCGTCCGGACCCGTTGCGGCTCGGCCTCGACGTCACCGAGGACGGCGCCCTGATCGGGGATGACGGGACCTCGTCCGACCGCCTGTTCGCCCTCGGCCCCGTCAGCCGCCCGCCCTTCTGGGAGATGACCGCCGTGCCGGAACTGCGCAGCCAGTGCGCCAACGCCGCCCGACACCTTGCCCGCCTGCCCCTGAACCGCTTCGAGGCGCCATCGGTGGTGGCGGCGCGGTCACGGGTCAGCTCTTGACCGTGAGTTGATTCTTGAACGCATGCACGGCCGCCGCCTGGGGCTTGGTCGGCGCCTGGGCGTCGATCGTCGAGAGCAGGACATCAACCGCGTCGGCGAGCTTCCCGATCCGCTGACCGTAGCTGCCGCCCCCCGCCGGGTGGTAGAGAAAGGACTTCCGCCTACGCCATCGCCGAACCCTTTCGCGACGCCAGCAGGTCGTTCAGCGCGCGCGTCACCTGGTCCGGGCTGGCCGGCTTGCGCAGGATGGGCGCGCGGCGCAGGCGCTCGTTCGGCGCCTCCAGGCTGCCGTAGCCGGTGCAGAAGAGGAAGGGCACGCCCATACCGTCCAGCACTTCGGCCACGGGAAAGGAAAGCTGGCCGAACAGGTTGACGTCCAGCACCGCGGCGTCCGGCCGGTCGGCGCGGGCGAGGTCGATGGCGTCCTGCACCCGGCCCACCGGTCCCAGCACCTCGAACCCCTTGGTCTGAAGAAGCTGCGACAGGGCGATGGCGGTCAGTGCTTCGTCTTCCACCACCAGCACGCGGGTGCCCGCCGCGGGCTTCTGCGGTTCGTCGTTGGCGGGTTTCGGCGTCGTGAAGCCGCCGTCGCGAATGCCGCTGGTCACGAAGCATTCCGGCGCCATCGTCATGCACCAGCGCAAACCGGCCCGGTCCCAGTCGTGGTTCAGGTCGCCACGCAGCTGATCCTTGACGGTCTGGGCGATGATGAAGCTTCCGAAGCCGAAACGGGAAGGCAACCGGACGGGCGGCCCGTCGCTCTCCTGCCAGTCCAGCACCAGCCGGCCCGTCGTCCGGCTCACCGACCAGGAGACCTCGACGCGTCCCTCCTGCGTGGACAGGGCCCCGTGCTTGGCGGCGTTGGTGGCCATTTCGTGCAGCACGATCGACATGGCCTGCGCCGCCTCGGCCGCAATGGCCACGGTCGGACCCGTGAGGGAGATCCTCTGGTTGGCCGCGAAGGGCTCGAACTCCATACGCAGCATGGTGGCGAGGTCGGCGCCGGACCAGCGGGTCTCGGCGAGCAGCGTGTGGGCGCGCGCGATGGCAGCCACCCGTCCCTGCACCGCCTCAGTGAAGGTGGCGGGGTCTTCCGCGCGGCTCAGCTGCACGACCGACTGCACGACGGCCAGCGCGTTCTTGGCCCGATGATCCACCTCGCGCATCAGCAGGCGCAGGCGCTTCTCCGCTTCCTTGCGCTCGGTCAGGTCGGCCGCCATGCTGACGACCAGACGCCGCCCATGCTCGTCCCGGCCGATGGGGGCGGAGCGGAAGGTCCACAGGCGGGTCCGCCCATCGGCCAGGCGGATGGTGCTTTCACCCTCGTCGATCGGGCGGTCGAGCGCGTAGAGCCGGTCGATGTCCAGCATCGCATCCCCCGCCTGGCCTTCCCGTTCCCCGTCATGAACGCGTTCGTTCCATGCGGCGATCGTGGCGATTTCCTCGCGCGCATAGCCGGTCATCTCCGTCAGGGAGCGGCTGACATACAGGATCTCGCCGTTTTCGGTGTGCACGATGATCGGGAAGGGTGCGCCGTCCACCACCCGCCGCAGCCGCGCCTCGCTTTCCTGCAAAGCCGCCGCGCGTTGCTGGATCAGCGCCGCGGCATCCCGCAACGCCTGGCCGACCGTGTCGATTTCCTCCACGCCCTGCATCCCGGCCGGCACCGATTGCCCGGCGCCAAGCGCCTGGGCCGCCTGGGCCAGATGCATGATCGGCCGCGTCAGCCGGCGCCCCAGCAGGACCGTCACGCCGAGCCCGCACAGGAACAGAACCAGCCCGCCGCCGACGAACTGCGCCAGGGTCTGGCGCGCCGGTTCGGCAACCAGCGCCTCTGGCACGCTCACGCCGATCAGCCAACCGGAAATCGGCGCGCGGCTGTAAGCCTGGAGCGCCTTGGCCTCATCCAGGTCGGTCGTGCGGTGGACGCCTTCCGGCACATCCTTGATGGCGGCCCAGCGCGTTTCCAGAAGACGGGTGCCGACGAACAGCTGCGCGTTCTTGGACCGCGCGATGATGATGCCGTCACGGTCGACGATGCCGGCGACCCAGCCGTCGGGCAACCGCTCCGGCGACAGAAGGGCGTTCAGCCGTTCCTGGGAAATAGTCAGGCTGAGGAGATGGGTCACGGCCCCGTCGTGGATCACCGGCACGACGACGATCAGCAACGGCGCGCGCGCCACGGCTCCGGTCAGCAGACCGGAGACCTGCGGCCGGCGGGTCTCGACCGCGCGCCGGTCGACCTCGAATTCCGGGTTGCGCGGCAGAGCCGTTTCCCAGGGCACGCGGGTGTTAACGATTTGCTGCCCGGTCAGGTCGCGGATCAGCACGTTCGTGCCGAGCAGGTCGCGCACGCGGACAGCCCGCGCGTAGAAGGCGGCGAAATTGTTGTTGGCGAGGGATTCCGCGGTAACCAGGACCTCTGCCGCCGCGACCACGCGCGCAATCTCGCGGTCCACGTCCTCGGCCAGGAGCCGCGCCTGGTCGCTCACCCGCCGTTCGGTCGCCTCTGCCTGGGCGTTGGCGTTGCGCAATAATAGAACGGTCGAAAACAGCACGAGCGGCAGCACGCAGGCCGTCACCAGCAGCACCAGCCACGTCCGCACCCGGCGCGGACGCAACAAAAACCCCAGGTCTCGCTTATTCGGCTGTGACGACACGCGATCCATAGCCCCAGAAAGCGGATTTTGAGACGCTTTCTCTAGCATTCATGGAATAACGACGGAACAGGTTTTATGCCCTATGGACTAACGCTACCCATTTTCATGGGTCGAAACACAGCGCAACCACGACGAATAACGCGCATCCGGCGTTGCTTCAGCATCAATTCGCCACCAGGGCGTGCGCAAAGCTGTCGATGCCACGGACTCCGTCCTCGGTGAGCGCGTAGGTTCCCTTCACCACCCGCACGAACCACCCGTAGACGTTCCGCTGGAGAATGGCCGCCACGTCCTTGGGCGCGCCCGCGACCCGCATCGCCTTCAACGTCATCGGTCCATCCTTCAGCAGGCGCGCGCAACGCAACGCGTCCTGCCGGTAGGCGGTGACGATGGGCACGCGGTTGGAACCGCCGCGGTTGGGGTCTCCCTGACGCCGGGCGTGTTCGCTCAGCAGGCGGGCGGTGCGCTTCCTGTCCTTGCGCGGCGCGTAGGGAACGGGGTCGAGCAGCACCTCCACCCGGTGCCCCTCCGCGCGCGCCGTGTCCACGACCAGCAGGCCCACCCCGATCCGGCGGCACAGCTTGCGAACGTCGCTGTCGTAAGGGGACGCGCCGCTGGCCTTGCGGCCGGGCTGCGGAACGGCGAGATAGACCATGTCGGTCAGGCCGAGCCGGTCCACGCCCTGGAGGACCAGTTCCAGCGTGAAGCGCTTCTTCAATTCGACGATCAGCGGGGGCTCTCCGCCACGCACGGCGACGAGGTCGCAGCCGTGGATCTCAGCTTTCACGTCGAAGCCCTGCTCTTCCAGGAAGGCTTTGACTGGGGCGTAGAGGTCGGATTCACGCAAAATGGTCGCGGACGACAAAGTGGAGGGCTCTCCCGACGTCAAGGTCCGCACAACATATCACTGATATGGGCGTTTTCAGACGGCCCCTCTCGCAAATCTGGCCGTCTCGTAATTCCGGCCATGGCGGTGACGGCACAGCGACGCCACCCCTGGCCCTTCGCGACCGCGAGGTGGGTGATGCACGTCTTCTTTCTGTTCACGGGCAGCGGACCCTTGGTGATCCTGACCACCTACGCGTCGGTCGAGGACCACCAGCTTCTTCGGAAACTGGCCGTCAAGGGCATCGACAAGTTCCTGGCCTATGAAATTCCGCTCTCGGTGGCCAAGGAACGCTACGCCAAGCATTTCGACATGGTGTGCCAGGACTTGTCGCAGACCGATGACCTGAGAATCCTGGACTACAATGGCCAGCGGGCCATGCACCGCTTCCATTTCTACGAGATGGGCAAGCCGATCATGCACGAACCGGACCTGCTCCGCCTGTAGGCCACATGGCCCCGGCAGATGCGTTTCTGCCGGGGCCGTGTCTTGCGTTACGCCGCGGCCTTCTGCTTGCGCAGGATGGCCAGGATGTCCGCCGCGGCCTTCGGGATGTTGGTGCCGGGGCCGTAGATGGCGGCGGCACCGGCCTTGTAGAGGTAGTCGTAGTCCTGCGGCGGGATGACGCCGCCGCAGACGACCAGAATGTCGCCGGCACCCTGCTTGCGCAGTTCCTCGACCAGCTGCGGGACCAGGGTCTTGTGGCCGGCGGCCTGCGACGACACGCCGATGACGTGCACGTCGTTCTCGACCGCCTGACGGGCGGCCTCCTCCGGGGTCTGGAACAGCGGCCCGATGTCCACGTCGAAGCCGATGTCGGCGAAGCTGGTGGCGATCACCTTGGCGCCGCGGTCGTGGCCGTCCTGGCCCATCTTCACGACCAGGATGCGCGGCCGGCGGCCCTCCTCGGCGGCGAAGCCTGCCACTTCCTCCTGGATGCGCTTGAAGCCCTCGTCGCCCTCGTAGGCGGCGCCGTAGACGCCGGAGACGGAGCGGATGACCGCCACATGGCGGGTGAAGGCCTTTTCCAGCGCGTCGGAGATCTCGCCGACGGTGGCGCGGGCGCGGGTGGCCTCGACCGACAGGGCCAGCAGGTTGCCGGTCTTCTCGGCCGCAGCCTTGGTCAGCGCCTCCAGGGCGGCGCGGCACTTGGCCTCGTCGCGGCTGGCGCGGACCTTGTTCAGGCGGGCGATCTGGGATTCGCGGACGGCGGTGTTGTCGATGTCCAGCACGTCGACCATTTCCGGGTTTTCCGGACGGTACTTGTTGACGCCGACGATCACCTCCTCGCCGCGGTCGATGCAAGCCTGCCGGCGCGCCGCGGCCTCCTCGATCAGCAGCTTGGGCATGCCGCCCTCGACCGCCTTGGTCATGCCGCCCATCTCCTCGACCTTGTTGATCAGGTCGAGAGCCGCGTTGGCGAGGCTGTGGGTAAGATGCTCGATGTAGTAGGAGCCGCCGAGCGGATCGACCACGTTGGTTACCCCCGACTCCTCGGCGATGATCAGCTGCGTGTTGCGGGCGATGCGGGCCGAAAACTTCGTCGGCAGGCCCAGCGCCTCGTCGAAGGCGTTGGTGTGCAGCGACTGCGTGCCGCCCAGCACCGCGGCCATCGCCTCGATGGTCGTGCGGATGACGTTGTTGTAGGGATCCTGCTCCGTCAGCGACACGCCCGACGTCTGGCAGTGGGTGCGCAGCGCCAGCGAGCGCGCGTCCTTCGGATCGAACTTCTGCTTCATCAGGGTCGACCACAGCAGGCGCGCGGCGCGCAGCTTCGCGATCTCCATGAAGAAGTTCATGCCAATGGAGAAGAAGAAGGACAGGCGCGGCGCGAACTTGTCGACCGGCAGCCCCTTCGACATCGCGGCGCGAACGTATTCCAGGCCGTCGGCGATGGTGAAGGCCAGTTCCTGGACGGCGGTGGCACCCGCCTCCTGCATGTGGTAGCCGGAGATCGAGATCGAGTTGAACTTCGGCATGTTGTGCGCCGTGTACTCGATGATGTCCGCAATGATCCGCATCGAAGGTTCGGGCGGATAGATGTAGGTGTTGCGGACCATGAACTCCTTGAGGATGTCGTTCTGGATGGTGCCGCTCAGCTTGTCCTGGCTGACGCCCTGCTCCTCCGCCGCGACGATGTAGCCGGCGAGGATCGGCAGCACGGCGCCGTTCATCGTCATCGACACCGACATCTTGTCGAGCGGGATGCCGTCGAAGAGGATCTTCATGTCCTCGACGCTGTCGATGGCGACGCCGGCCTTGCCCACGTCACCGACGACGCGCGGATGGTCGCTGTCGTAACCGCGGTGAGTGGCGAGGTCGAAGGCGACCGACAGGCCCATCTGGCCGGCCTTCAGGTTCGCCTTGTAGAAGGCGTTCGACTCCTCCGCGGTGGAGAAGCCGGCGTACTGGCGGATGGTCCAGGGCTTCACCGCGTACATCGTCGCGCGGGGGCCGCGCGTGAAGGGCGGAAAGCCCGGCAGGCTGTCCAGTTCCAGCCCTTCCAGATCCTCGGCGGTGTAAAGCGCCTTGACGTCCAGCCCTTCCGGGGTCTTCCAGACCAGATCGTCGAGCGTCCCGTTGGCGCCGAGGTCCTTGGCCGCCAGGGCCTGCCAATCGGCCTGGGTCTTCTTCGGGAAATCGCTCATGGGACGCCTCCTCGACACCGCGTGGTTCGAATTATTTGCAACGATGAATAAGTTGGTGGAGTGTTGCCCCCACCCTCCCCAGCTTCGCAGGGGAGAGCCAGATTCCCTCCCCCACCCAGCGGGGGAGGGTTAGGGTGGGGGCAAGTACAACCCCGTACTTCTTACGCCTGCGACCGGCGGGCAACGACCTTCCAGGCGGCCTGCATGATGGCGGCACCCAGGGCGGTCTTCAGGACGGTGGCGGCCAGGAACGGGGTCAGCCCCAGGGCGATTGCCTTCTCGCCGCCGAACAGGACGGCCATCCACGCAACACCCGGCACGAACAGCAAGGCATGGCCGATGGCCAGGGCACCCAGCGCCTTAACCGGGGTGCGGTCCCAGCCACGCTCGGCCAGCCAACCGGTGACCCCGGCGGCCAGGACGAAGCCCAGCAGGTAACCGGCGGTCGGGCCGGCCATGTAGGCCGGGCCGGCGCCCGCACCGGCGAACACCGGCAGGCCGGAGAGGCCTTCCAGCAGGTACAGCAGAACCGTCGCCGTGGCGAGGCGGCTGCCGTAGGCCATGCCCAGCAGAATGACGACCATGCTCTGCATGGTCATCGGCACCGGCCAGAACGGCACCTGAACCTTGGCCGAAACGGCCAGCAGCGCGCTGCCCAGCACCGCCGCCGTCGCTGCGGCGAGCAGGCCGCCCTTGGGGGCGACCGTCTCCAACAGCGAGGCCGGACGCTGCGAAAGCGTGATTCCGTAAGCCATCGTCACTTCACCTTTCCCTTTTTATCGGAGCCCGCGGCAATAGGCCGTCGATGGCTCATGCGAACTCCAGGATCTTCTGATCGACCGCCAAGCTGGAGCCCGGCGTCGCGTGCACCTTGGACACCACGCCATCCTGCGCCGCACGCAGGATGTTTTCCATCTTCATCGCCTCGACCACGGCCAGCACCTCGCCGGCCTTGACCTCCTGCCCTTCGGCCACGGCGACCGAAACGAGCAGGCCGGGCATCGGCGACAGCAGGAACTTCGACATGTCCGGCGGCGCCTTCACCGGCATCAGCGCGTCGTACGTCGCCGCCTTCGGGGTCAGCACCTTCACCACGGCCTGGGAACCGGCGTGGAACAGGCGATAGCCCACGCCAACGCGGTCGACCTGGATGCAGACATGCTCCCCGTTCACGGTGCCGCGGAACAGCGGCTCGCCCAGGGTCCAATCGCTCCAGACCGCGTGATGCTTGCCGTTGATGTCGACCGTGTAGCCGATGCGCTGCGGGCTGCCGTCGGCCGGGTGGACGTGCACCGGGTGCTGCTTGCCGTCCATCACCACGACCCAGTCGTCGCGCACCCGAACCTTGTTGCCCGGCATCTTGCCGGAGATCTGAATGTCGCGGTCGTTCAGGCAGCGGTGGATCACGGCGGCCACGGCGATCAGGATCGCCGGGTCTTCCGGCGGCAGGTCGGAGGCGTGGAAGCCGTTCGGGTATTCCTCGGCGATGAAGTTGGTGGTCAGCCGGCCTTCGACGAAGCGCTGGTTGGCCATCAGGGAGGCGAGGAACGGAATGTTGTGGCTGACGCCGCGGATGTAATACTGGTCCAGCGCCTCGCGCATGCGGGCGATGGCGGCGTCGCGCGTGGAACCCCAGCTGCACAGCTTGGCGATCATGGGGTCGTAGAACATGGAGATCTCGCCGCCCTCGTAGACGCCGGTGTCGACGCGGACGTGCGGGTCCTCCACCGGCGGCCGGTAGTGGGTCAGGCGGCCGGTCGAGGGCAGGAAGTTGCGGAACGGATCCTCGGCGTACACGCGGGACTCAATGGCCCAGCCGTGCAGGCGGATGTCCTCCTGGCGCAGGGGGAGCTTCTCGCCCGCCGCAACGCGGATCATCAGCTCCACGAGGTCCAGGCCGGTGATCAGTTCGGTGACCGGATGCTCCACCTGGAGGCGGGTGTTCATCTCCAGGAAGTAGAAGTTGCGCTCCGCGTCCACGATGAACTCGACCGTGCCGGCGGACTTGTAGTCCACGGCGCGGGCCAGGGCGACGGCCTGCTCACCCATCGCCTTGCGGGTGGCGGCGTCGAGGAAGGGCGACGGCGCCTCCTCGATGACCTTCTGGTGGCGGCGCTGGATCGAGCATTCGCGCTCGCCGAGGTACAGCGCGGTGCCCTGCCCGTCGGCCAGCACCTGGATCTCGATGTGGCGCGGCTGCTGGATGTACTTCTCGACGAAGACGCGGTCGTCGGCGAAGCTGGACCGCGCCTCGTTCTGGGCGGAGCGGAAGCCTTCGCGGGCCTCCTCGTCGTTCCAGGCCACGCGCATGCCCTTGCCGCCGCCGCCGGCCGAGGCCTTGATCATCACCGGATAGCCGATGTCGCGGGCGATGGTGACCGCCTCGTTGTCGTCGGCGATCACGCCCAGATAGCCGGGCACGGTGCTGACGCCGGCGGCCTTGGCCAGCTTCTTCGACTCGATCTTGTCGCCCATCGCCTGGATGGCGTGGGCGTCGGGGCCGATGAAGGCGACGCCGGCCGCGGCCAGCGCTTCCTGGAACTCGCGCTTTTCGGACAGGAAGCCGTAGCCGGGATGAACGGCCTGGGCGCCGGTCTTCTTGCAGGCGTCGACGATGCGGTCGATCAGCAGGTAGCTCTGCGCCGACGGGGCGGCGCCGATGTGGACGGCCTCGTCGGCCATCTCGACATGCAGGGCGTTCCTGTCGGCGTCGGAATAGACGGCGACCGTCTTGATGCCCATGCGGCGCGCCGTGCGGATGACGCGGCAGGCGATTTCGCCGCGGTTCGCGATGAGGATCTTATCGAACATGACGGCGTGCCCTCAGAGCGGGATGTTGTCGTGCTTGCGCCAGGGATTCTGGAGCTGCTTGTTCTTCAGCATGGACAGCGCCTTGATGACGCGGCGGCGGGTGCCGTGCGGCATGATGACGTCGTCGATGTAGCCGCGGGACGCCGCCACGAACGGGTTGGCGAATTTCTGCCGGTATTCCTCGGTGCGCGCCTCGATCTTGGCGGTGTCGCCGATGTCGGACCGGAAGATGATCTCCACCGCACCCTTCGGCCCCATCACCGCGATCTCCGCGGTCGGCCAGGCGTAGTTGATGTCGCCGCGCAGGTGCTTGGACGCCATGACGTCGTAGGCGCCGCCGTAGGCCTTGCGGGTGATGACGGTGATCTTCGGCACGGTCGCCTCGGCATAGGCGAACAGCAGCTTCGCGCCATGCTTGATGATGCCGCCGTATTCCTGGCTGGTGCCGGGCATGAAGCCGGGGACGTCGACGAAGGTCAGGATCGGAATTTCGAAGGCGTCGCAGAAGCGCACGAAGCGCGCGGCCTTCTTGGAGCTGTCGATGTCCAGGCAGCCGGCCAGCACCATCGGCTGGTTGGCGACGATGCCGACGGTGGTGCCGTTCATGCGGCCGAAGCCGATGATGATGTTCTTGGCGTAGTCCGGCTGAAGCTCGAAGAAGTCGCCCTCGTCGACCGTCTTGAGGATCAGCTCCTTCATGTCGTAAGGCTTGTTCGGGTTCTCCGGCACCAGCGTGTCGAGTGACAGGTCGTCGCGGTCGATCGGGTCGGCGCAGGGACGCTCCGGCGCCCGCTCGCGGTTGGAGGCCGGCAGGAAGTCGACGAAGCGGCGCAGCTGCAGCAGCGCCTCCACATCGTTCTCGAAGGCCATGTCGGCGACGCCGGACTTGCTGGAATGCGTGACCGCACCGCCCAGCTCTTCCGCCGTGACGACTTCGTGCGTGACGGTCTTCACCACGTCCGGGCCGGTCACGAACATGTAGGAGCTGTCCTTCACCATGAAGATGAAGTCCGTCATGGCCGGCGAATACACCGCACCGCCCGCGCACGGACCCATGATGAGGGAGATCTGCGGGATGACGCCCGACGCGTTGACGTTGCGCTGGAACACCTCCGCATAGCCGCCGAGCGAGGCCACGCCTTCCTGGATTCGAGCACCGCCCGAATCGTTCAGGCCGATCACGGGCGCCCCGACCTTCATGGCCTGGTCCATGATCTTGCAGATCTTCTCCGCGTGCGCTTCCGACAGCGAGCCGCCGAAGACGGTGAAATCCTGGCTGAAGACGAAGACGAGGCGGCCGTTGACCGTGCCGTGGCCGGTCACCACGCCGTCGCCGGGAACCTTCTGGTCTTCCATGCCGAAGTCGTTGCAGCGGTGCTGAACGAACATGTCGAACTCTTCGAACGAGCCCTCGTCGAGGAACAGTTCGATGCGTTCGCGCGCGGTCAGCTTGCCCTTGGCATGCTGGGACGCGATGCGCTTTTCACCGCCACCCAGGCGCGCACCGGCGCGCATGGACTCCAACTTGGCCAGAATTTCTTGCATCAGGCGTTTCCCACTTTGGCGAGCGGCGGGGGGATGCGGAGCTTGCGACGCTGGCCCCACGCCGGAATGCCTGGATTATTCACAAGATTCGCATGAGGGCAATTGGCGGGCGGGGAAAAATGTGCGAAGTTGCGAACATCTTTGCAAACACAGGGCATAGTTTGCCAAGATTGCGAATATACCCTTTGGTATAGCCCCGGTTGGTACGAAGGTCCGATGCAGAAGCTCTATCTCGGCTACAAGCTCCGCCGGCTGCGGGAACAGCGCGGTCTGACCCAGGCGGCGCTCGCCAAGACGCTGGACCTGTCGCCCAGCTACCTGAACCAGTTGGAAAACAACCAGCGCCCGCTGACCCTGCCGGTGCTTCTGAAGATCTCCGCGGTGTTCGAGGTTGACCTGTCCAACTTCGTGGAAGACGAGGACAGCCGGCTCGTCGCCGACCTGCGCGAGGCGCTGGCCGACCCGCTGTTCGCAGGATCACCGCTGACCAACGCCGAACTGCGCAGCGCGGTGGGCTCCAGCCCCGAACTGGCGCGCCGTGTGCTTAGCCTTCATCAGGCTTATCAGCAACTGCATGAACGGGTGCAGTCGCTGGCCGACAGCCTGTCGAACCAGGAACAGGGCGACGCCTTCGCCGGGCCGCAGTTTCCCTATGAGGAGGTCCGCGACTATTTCCACTACTGCAACAACTACATCGGCCCGCTGGACGAGGCGGCGGAGCAGCTGTGGGACAAGGAGAAAATCCACTCCGGCGCCCTGCTGAACGAACTGGCCGCCTATCTGAAGCGCCGGCACGATGTGCGCGTGAAGATCGTCGCCGACGACGGCGAGACGGCCATGCGCAGCTATGACGAGACCACCGGCACGTTGCGTCTGTCCGCCCTGCTGAACGGCCCCAGCCGCGCCTTCCACATGGCGCACCAGATCGCCCTGCTGGGCTTCGGGGAGATGATCGAGGATCTGGTGGCGCAGGCGAAATTCTCCAGCGAGGATGCCAAGTCCATCTGCCGGGTCGGGCTTGCGAACTACTTCGCAGGCGCGCTGGTCATGCCCTACCGCGCCTTCGCCGCCCAGGCCCGCGCGCTGCGCCACGACGTGGAGCAGTTGCAAAGCCGCTTCGGCGCCAGCTTCGAGCAGGTGTGCCACCGCCTGTCCACCCTGCAACGGCCGGGGGCGCGGGGCCTGCCCTTCTACTTCGTGCGGGTGGACATGGCAGGCAACATCACCAAGCGCCATTCCGCCACGCGCTTCCACTTCGCGCGCTTCGGCGGAGCCTGTCCGCTGTGGAACGTGCACGAGGCCTTCGCCCAGCCCGGCAAAATCCTGGTGCAGTTCGCCAAGATGCCCGACCGCACCACCTACATCGGCATCGCCCGCACGGTGACCAAGCGCGGCGGCTCCTACCTGAAGCCGTCGCGGCAGTTCGCCGTTGGTCTCGGCTGCGAGGCGACTTACGCCAGCGAAATCGTCTACGCCACGGGCATCGACACATCGAACGAGGCCGCCGCCGTCCCCATCGGCGTGAACTGCCGAATCTGCGAGCGCACCGACTGCCAGCAACGCGCCTTTCCGCCCATCGGCAGTCAGTTGAGCGTGAACGAGAACCATCGCAGCTTCGTGCCCTACCTGTTCACGCAGGCCGGGCGCCACTCATCTTCTTGTTAAGAGGGGGCACGCCATAGAACGGGCGCTCCACTTTGCGCATCCTGGGACGCCCGTCCGTTCTGGGACGGTGGTCATAAGGCCAAGCGGAGTGCGGGCTGGAGGCGGGCTACGGTGCGTAGCAGGCCAGATCGATAAAGCGCCGGAGGAGTGGCGGCGGGGTCTTTGTCATGTCGGTGTTTTCGAGCGACATGACGACCTGTTCGAACCACAGGTGCTGGCGCAGACGGGCGAGAGCGTCGGCGAAAGTCGGCGCCGGTTTGGGATACCAGAGGGCGCGCCGCGGCGACAGGGCCAGCCGCTCGGCGTTCTGATGGACATACAGCGTGATGAGCGAATACAGGCCGAACAGCAGCGGTGCCGTACGGAACACCGCCTTGTCCGTCCACTGGCGCTGGGTTTCCACGCCGAGGTGGGCGCGGCTTTCCTCGTACGTCGTTTCCATCGCCCAGCGGCAATTGAACCACTCCAGCACGGTGCGCGGTGGCACCGTCGGGTCGGTGCACAGGAAGGCTTCCGGGTCGCGCCGGCCATCGGGATAGCGCACCAGAACCCACCGGAGCGGCACGGGCGGCTGGCCGGGATGGTACCAGAAGGCTGTGCCGCTGGCGTACTCGATCCATCGCCCGGAGCGCCAGCGGGTCCGGTTCGAGAGTACGACCCGTCGCCAGACCGTGCTCCGGTCGGTGAGGCGGGCGCGCAAGGTTGGCTGGCGATCACCTTTGAGGAGCGTTCGGATGCTCCCCGGCCGGTCCGACGGGGGATCAAACAGACGAGCATCGAGGCGCAGCCGCGTGACCGCGATCATGGACGGGCTCAGCGCGTCGAGCAGATCCAGGGCGGCGAACTCGCCATCCATGACGGCGACCAGCAGCCGGTCGGGAAACCAGCGGTGGACACGCAGCAGAAGGGCCCGGGCCCAGCCGGTGGTCGGCCGGTAGCGCCGCCCGTTGGCTTTGCACCAGGATCGGCTGGGCACCAGAGCGGTCAGCATCGGCAGGCCCCAAATGCGGCCGGCGAACGGCACCTCGACCAGCAGCATGGTGGTCAACCAGCGCAGGCCGCGGCTGGTGACGGTCTGCTCCGTGGACGAGCGCGCCGCGTCGCGGTATTGGCTGGCTGGGCCGATGCAGGGGCCGCGCCGGCGCTCCAGGGTGTGATCGACGCCGACGAGGATCGGCCCATCCGGAACGAAGGCGGCGACCAGAGCACGCGCCAAGGTGCGCGCCAGACCCAGCCCCGACCATGCGTTGCGGTTGAGCACGCGATGAAACGCCGCGAAACCGGGCTCGTTGGCCAAGCCCAGCGTACGCAGCGCGTTGGTAACGGTGCGCGGACCAACCGCCAGCACCGTGCCGACGGTGAGTGCCGCCACCGTGGGGCGGGTGCGTCCGGAGAAGGCCTCCAGGTACGGCCAAAGCCACGCGACGAAGCGCTTGGGGAGGACAGTCGGGCGCACCATGGTGCACCTCTGGTGTCGTCGAATGTTGACCCCTCAACAGTCTCCCGCCGACGCGATCACGATGGCCACGAGCGACCCCGTCCTGGAGCGGATTGCCGCTTATCCCTGGCCGCGTGGCGGCATCACGGCCCGCTGCGTCAATCGCGGCTACTCGCTGCTCAGCGCCCGCACCGGCGCGCCGGTCGCGCGCCTGCGCCCCTTGGCCGGAAGCAGCCGCGTCGAGGTTCTGTGGTGGCGGCGCGAGGCCTGGCGGCCGGCTGGCCCCTTCGGGGCAGTGTTCGACTGGGACGACGCTCTGGACTTCATCGCCAAGGAACCGGCCTTCTGGGTTCGAGCATGAAGGAAGGACTGCGGTCCCAGGATGCGCAAAGTGGAGTGCCCGGTCTATGGCGTGCCCCCAGCCCGTCGAAGATGATGACGCTGCCGATCCGGAGATCATCCCGGTCCATCCTTGCGCCCGAGCGCCGTTAACCACATGAGGTTCACCAGCGCTGGTGCTGCTTCGGCGTGAACAGACGCGGCATGCTGACCTAAGCAGTCTGCCCCGCGCTCCCGGCGGGGAGCGAAAGGCACAGACATGTGCCGGCGCCGGTGGTCCACTGCAGCTCCGCCCCAACCTGCTCGGCCAGCATGGCGATCAACTGGAGGCCGGAAGACCGTGTCCGCTCCGGCGGCAGGCCAACGCCGTCGTCAGCCAACCTCAAGCGGATCTGGTCAGGCCGTGGCAAGTCCAAATTGAGGGTGATCGTTCCGGCCCCATGTGGGAACGCATGCTTGGCGCTGTTCGTGATGAACTCGTTGGCAATCAGCCCGAGCGAAACGGCGGTGTTGTGATCGACATACGTTTCTTCAACGCTCGCCCGCAGCGCAATCCCGCCAGGAAGGCCGCGTCCATAAAGGTCCACCGCGTTCGCGCTGAGTTCCCGCAGGTATTCTCCCAGTTCCACGATGCCGACTTGGCTAGCTTCGTAGAGGCGGGCGTGGACGAGACGAAGCGCCTCAACCCGACCTTGCAGTTCCCCGAGAATGCGGCAGGTTTCTTCACTCTCGGCTTGGCCGCTCTCCATCAAGAGCAAGCTCAGGATCGCCTGGAGATCGTTCTTCACCCGGTGCTGGAGTTCACGCGTCGACGCCAACCGCTTGTCCTCCGCCCGGCGCAGAAGGACCCCGGTGTTCCGCATTGTGTTGTACACCGAGGCGAGTTCCGCCACATTGGTCGGCGGCAGCGGCGGCAAAGCCGCCCCCGGAGTCTGCAACGCTTCCGCCACTTGGGCCAGTCCAGACACCGACCGGGAAAGCCGACGGGCGTAGCACAGCACCAACAGGGAGGCGCACCCGAGCGCTAGGACACTGGCGGCAACCGCAGTCCACAGCGAGCGGCGCAGCGGCGCCTCGAACACGGAGGTCGGGGCGGCGAACGCAATCGTCCATCCCGATACCGTCGAGCGGGAGAAGACGAGCGACAGTGGCTCCCCTTCCCTGGCATATCCTCCCACGTGCCCCTCCGGTGCCGTCCGGATCGCGTCCCGTACCCAGTCGGACGCCGGTTTGCCGACGAACTGCTCGGCGGCGCGGGTGCGGGCCACAAGAACGCCGTCCCGGTCGATGATACCCGCAACCCAACCAGGGGGGATTTGCTGCTGTTGCAAGAGAGCCGCCCATTTCGATGCGGCAACCGCCGCTACAAGCATGTAGGGCTTCCCCTCTTTCCCCCGGGCAGGCACCAGCACCGCAGCGACGTGCTCGTTCGCGATCGGCCCGTACAGCAGGCCGGATACCTGCGGACGGCCGGTGCCTATGGCCTCGGCCGACTGGGCGGAGATGTCGGCCACCTTCGGGATGGGCGCCCCGTACGGAATCGCGGTGCTGAAGGACACGCTCCCGTCGGCGTCGCGCAGGGTGATGTGCGACCAGTAGGGATGCTTCGCCTGTACAGCCTGCGCGATCCGGTAGAGCCGCTCCGGATCGCCGTCCACCGCCATCGCGGCGGCGAGGCTCTCAAGCGCGGACATGGTGACGAGCAGTTGCTGGTCGAGGGCGGCGGCGATGGCGCGGACGGTTCTGGACATCTCGGCTTCGGCGAACCGCTGCTGGGTCGCCACGCTCCAGGCAACCAAGCCGACGGCGATGACGGCCATAGCGACCATGGCGGTGACCACGACGCCGAGAAGGTGGTGGCTGATTTTCCGCCGTGCCGAGCCGACGGGGCGTAGTGCTTCCGAAGGCATGTCTGGCACGGGATAAGTCTCCAACCGTATGCTGTTCTGTCAACATTTTTGTATGTCTCCCGAGATACACGCCCTCCATAGTCTCATAGACATTGTGCGACCGATGATCAAAGACCACCCGATGTCACTGTCTAAGGTTGAAATAACGCAGGGGAACCGTCAAGTCCACGGTGCCAGGGTGGAATCGGGCACCGTTCTCTTATGCGGGCTGTGGGGTCAAGTCCTCCGGGCACTGTCACGGTAACGGATCGGGGTGGCGGTTGGCGATCGGACGAGCCATGGTGGAAGGATGAGACGCGAGCCTGATCTTGCCCCGGTTCGGTGGACACGGGTTCATGCAGATCGTAGCTCGGCCTGCTCGGGTGTGATGTACCCGATGGCCGAGTGGGCGCGCTGGCGGTTGTAGTAGGTCTCGATGGAGGCGAACAACTCCCGGCGGGCCTGGTCGCGGGTCTCGAACCGGG
>Ga0065721_10004048_pt1 | contig 45282 bp, 39 predicted proteins | sample Mesricmetagenome_FD_59108 | JGI IMG/M metagenome (GOLD analysis project Ga0065721, IMG submission 59108) | Mesophilic microbial community from rice straw/compost enrichment Sample: eDNA_1 v2 (version 2) | ecosystem: Engineered > Solid waste > Grass > Composting > Bioreactor | place: USA: Davis...
GCTCTAACGCAAAAACCCGGGGGCGAGCACCAAAGCAATGCATTCTGCTGTCTCTGCTAGCCCTCAGCCTGGGCATAAACTCCGCCAGCGCCGACAGCCGCAAAGATACTTTGCTGGTGGTGGTGGAATCCGGCCCCAACAGCCTGGATATTCACGGCATAGGCGCCAACCGCCCCTCCTACGGCGCGTCCTGGAATAGCTACGACCGTTTGATGACGTACGCCGGTAAAACTCTGCCGGACGGCAAAGTGATGTACGACTACACCAAGCTGGAGCCCGAATTGGCGGAAAGCTGGACGGTTGCGGAAGACGGCAAATCGGTCATTTTCAAATTGCGCGAGAACGCCGTTTTCCACGATGGTACACCGGTGACTGCAGAGGACGTGAAATGGTCTTTTGATCGCGCGGTAACGGTCGGTGGCTTCCCCACGTTCCAGATGAAAGCCGGATCTTTGGAAGTGCCGGAACAATTTGAGGTGGTGGACAAACACACCATCAAGGTGAATTTCCTCCGCAGCGACAAACTCACCCTGCCCGATCTGGCCGTACCCGTAGCTGCCATCTACAACAGCACCCTCGCCAAAAAACACGCAACACCGCAGGATCCTTGGGCGATGGAATGGTTGAAAAATAATACCGCCGGCGGCGGCGCCTATAAGGTCGCCAGTTGGCGCCCTGGTTCGGAAACGGTTTACGAACGTTTCGATAAATGGATCAGCGGCCCAAAACCGGCTATCGCCAAAGTAATCGTGCGGGAAATTCCCTCTGCCTCTGCGCAACAAGCATTGGTTGAGCGCGGCGATGTGGATATTGCATTTGATTTAGGTCCGCGCACGGTGAACGATCTGGCCAAAAGCAAAAAAGCCATATTGATCGGCACCCCGGTGGAAAATGCCATGTGGTACGTGGGCATGAACACCGCCAAGACACCTTTCGACAATATCAAAGTGCGCCAAGCCGTCGCCTATGCGATTCCGTATCAAAAAATTATGGACGCGGCGGTTTATGGCCAAGGTATTCCATTGTTCGGCGGCGCCACCAACAGCGATTGGCCGCGTGCAACTTCCTATCAAACCGATATTGCCAAAGCCAAAGGTCTGCTGGCAGAAGCGGGTTATCCCAATGGTTTTGCCACCACACTTTCTTTCGACCAGGGCCTTTCTTTGATCAGCGAACCTATCGCACTGCTGGTGCAAGAATCCCTCGCCAGCATCGGTATTAAAACCACCATTGAAAAAATTCCCGGAGCCAACTGGCGCGCTGCACTGCTGCGCAAAGATATGCCGCTGCTGATCAATAACTTCGGCGGCTGGCTGAATTATCCGGAATATTTCTTCTTCTGGGCCTATCACGGCCAGAACGCGGTGTTTAACACCATGAGCTACCAAAATTCTGCGCTGGACGCATTAGTTGATAAAGCACGCTTCGAAACCGATCCCGCCGCTTACACCAAACAAATCGAAGACATGATCGCCCTCGCCTACGAAGAAGCGCCGCGGGTACCACTGTTCCAGCCGGTCGTCAGCCTGGCACATCAAGCAAATATCAGCGGGTATCAATATTGGTTCCATCGACAACTGGATTATCGCCAGCTGAAAAAGAATTAAACGCGAATTTCACTTTTCCACTTTAAGCACAAATCTTGGGGACTAATATGAACAGAAATAAACTTTCTGCGGCCATTTGCACTTGCATGGTTTTCGGCAGCACATCCGCGCTCGCGGATGTCACCATGGACTACGCATCCAGTCTGCGTTACCGCTATGAATATTTTGATATCGACGAAGCGCCCGGCACATCAAAAGCCTCAACCGCACGCTTGAGCATTTCCGCTAAAGCGAATTTGGGTTCCGGCTTCAGCGCCTTTGCGGATCTTGAAGCGGTTGAACAAATTTTTGAGGACGAATACGCGGTTCCTTTTATTGCAAATCCGGAAACTGCTGGTTATCCCACCATCGCCGATCCGCAAGGTGCGGAAGTCAACCAAGCTTATTTCGCCTACAACGATGCAGGTTATAAAACCCAGCTGCGCATAGGCCGGCAGGAAGTCGTACTGAACAACGGGCGCTTTATCAGCAACTCAGCGTGGCGACAAAATCACCAATCTTTCAACGGTGCGACATTTTCGATTTCGCCAACGGAATCCTTCAAAATCGATTATGGTTATCTCAGCCGCGTATTGCGCGTGACTGGCGAGGAAGCGGGCAACGGACGAGCCAATATGGATTCACATTTTTATAATCTGGCTTACAGCGTAAAAGATGTGGGCGTATTTAAAACCTACGGGGTATTACTGGATTTTGATACGGAAATAACCAATTCCACAGATACCTTTGGCGCGCGCTTTGAAGGCAATATGCCGATGGGCGATATTCGATTTTTAGCAACTCTGGATTACGCCATGCAGCAAGAAGCTGGCGATAATCCACGGGAAATTGACCAGAACTATTATTTAGTGGAAGCTGGCGTGCAGGTTTCCGGCATCAACTATATCCTTGGCCAAACCGCCCTCGAAGCCTCCAGCGCGACAGACAAATTCATCACTCCCCTCGCCCATCCTCATAACGGCTGGACTGAATTATTTCTGAATAATCCCAGCCTGGGCGACAGCCACGGATTGGAAGCCTCTTACCTGAGCGCAACAGGAAAATTCCCGGGCACACAAAATCTGTTTTTCACCGGTTTTTATTATCTCTACAGCCCGAGCACCGGAGACGCGGATTACGGCAGCGAGTTTGATTTCAGTCTGGAATATAAGGGGATAGCCAAAACCTTATTGGGTTGGCGATTTGCGCAATATATGGCGGACGATCTTTTTGAAGACGCGCTGCGGACTTCGGTTTATGTGGCTTATACGTTTTGAGGGGCGAGTTGGTTTAACGACCACCGCTTCAGAGCTCCACCAGTTTGTTCCGGGACCGCCACGAGTACATCCATGTAGGCTCCCTCACCCACATCCTGTGGATGAGGGTCCCGGAACAAACTGCTGAAACTCTTTCGCTTATTGCCACTAACAAATTGGATTGGCGAGTGGCACCTGTGCCACCAAAGACTTCAGCAGCAGCTGTAGAAACAAGAGGCCAGCATGCAAAACTCAACATTAAATTTAATTCTGCAAAGACTCACGGGCGCCATTCCCAGCTTGTTCGCGGTCATCGTTGTTACCTTCGTGGTGATGCGTTTATTACCCGGTGATCCCGCTGCCTTTTTTGCCGGTGCCGCAGCCTCTGCCGAAGCGGTTGAACAAATTCGTCAGCAATTAGGATTAAATGAAAGTTTGCTGAAGCAATTCTGGATTTATCTAAAGGATTTATTGCAAGGCGATATGGGTCGCTCTTTTACGACCGGCCAGCCCGTCACCCAAGATTTAATGGAACGTCTGCCCGCTTCTCTCGAACTTACGCTGCTCGGACTTTTGCTTGCCATTATTATCGGCTTGCCACTGGGAATACTCGCCGCCACACGCCCCAACTCCTGGATCGACCACCTCTGCCGTTTGCTCACTACATCCGGCGTATGTCTGCCGACATTTTTTACCGGGCTGGTGCTGATTTATATTTTTTACTACCTGCTCGGCTGGGCGCCCGCGCCTATGGGACGCCTCGATTTATTTTCCTCACCGCCACAGGATGTGACGGGCTTTTATTTGATTGACAGCGCACTTGCCGGTGAATGGACGATTTTCCGCAGCGCTCTTGCGCAATTGATTTTGCCCGCCATCACCCTTGCGCTTTTCGCCCTCGCACCGCTGGCGCGCATGACCCGCGCAGGCATGCTCGGGGTATTGAACTCCGACTTTATCCGCAGCGCCAAAGCCGCTGGCCTGCCGGTTCGGGTTATCTTAGTGCGCTACGCCTTGCGCAACAGTTTATTACCAGTAGTGAATACCATGGGTATGGTGTTTTCTTACCTCCTCGGAATTAACGTGCTGGTGGAAAAAGTGTTTGCCTGGCCGGGCATAGGCTCCTATGCGCTGGAAGCGCTCATCGCCTCCGATTATGCGCCGGTACAGGGATTTGTTTTATCCATCGCAGTGCTGTATGTCCTGCTGAATCTTATCGTTGATTTGTTATGCAGTCTTATTGATCCACGAGTGGAGCGTGCCGCATGAAACAGTTTGCTGAGTGGCGTTATCTGTTATTACAAAATCCTTTGACCTTAATCGCGCTGATTGTCTTTATCGGCGTAGTGATTTGCGCCTTGTTCGCACCCTGGCTGGTGCCTTACGACCCATTTGCCAGTGATACCGCCAACGCACTGCAACCTCCATCCGCGAATAATTGGTTCGGCACCGATCAACTGGGGCGAGATATTTTCAGTCGCGTAATAATGGGCACGCGCATGGATTTGGGAATTGCTGTGGGCGCAGTAGCACTTGCCGCAGCCGTTGGAACATTTCTCGGCGCTTGCGCGGGATTTTACGGCGGCCATTTTGATCGCGCGGTCGGACGCGGCGTGGACATTATTATGGCGTTTCCCCTTTTTGTTCTGGCCATGGCCATAGTCGCGGGACTCGGCAATAACGTCATCAACGTTGTCTATGCCAGCGCCATTATCAATATGCCCTTTTATGTGCGCGTCGTGCGCAGCGAAATTCTGGTGCTGAAAAATGCTGGGTTTATTGAAGCGGCGCGTTTATGCGGCAACAGCAATAAACGAATTCTTTGGTTTCAATTACTGCCCAACGTCTCCGCCCCCTTGGTCGTACAAATGTCACTGAATATGGGTTGGTCCATGTTAAATGCTGCAAGTCTTTCCTTCGTCGGACTCGGCATCCGACCACCCACACCAGAATGGGGAATTATGGTAGCCGAAGGTGCGCACTACATTATTTCCGGCCAATGGTGGGTCGCATTATTTCCCGGACTGGCATTAACAATGGTCGTACTCTGCTTCAATTTATTGGGAGACGGGCTGCGAGACATTATTGATCCGCGGAGAAGAACGTAACGCAGTTGCTGGAACAGAATGAGAGATTGTGAATTAGCACTGAGTGTGTTGCCGGAGGTGTTTCTGAAAGCCTCGCGCCCTGGACGGGCGCGAGGCAGGCCCCATGGATGGGTTTACGACGATTTCAGAAACACATCCGGCAATACACGACTCTGCTTACGAAGCGCAACCCAAAGCTTGCAAGGTTGACATGTATGAATACAAATTTACTCCTAAGCGTGCAAAACCTTAGCGTCGCCTTCGACACACGTCATGGCCGCGTCGCCGTATTGGACAACGTCAATTTAAATCTCCACAAAGGCGAAACCCTCGCCATAGTCGGCGAATCCGGCTCCGGGAAATCCGTCACTGCTTACGCAGCGCTGGGAATTCTGGATCCTGCCGGAAAAATCACCAGCGGCAAAGTGGAATTTGATGGGCGAAATTTATTGGGATTATCACCACAGGAAATGCGCAAACTGCGCGGTCGCGATCTTGCCATGATTTTCCAAAATCCCCGCACCGCATTAAACCCCATCCGCAAAGTCGGTCAGCAAATCGAAGACGTTCTACAAGCACATAATCCTGGTATGAGCGCCAGACAGCGCAAAGAAGCCGCCATAGAACAACTCGCCAGCGTAAAAATCACCGATCCAGCGCGCCGCTACAACGCCTATCCCTATGAATTATCCGGTGGCATGTGCCAGCGCGTTATGATTGCCATCGCCCTCGCCTGCAAACCACGACTATTAATTGCCGACGAACCCACCACCGGTTTGGACGTTACCACCCAGGTGGTGATAATGGATTTAGTACATGAACTCGCACAAGCCAACGGCATGGCCACCATTTTGATTACCCACGATCTGGGACTCGCCGCTGATTATTGCAGCCGCGTTGCCGTTATGCATGCGGGACAAGTATTGGAAGATGCGCCCGTCGCCAATTTATTTAAGGCCGCGCGACATCCTTACACCACGCGTCTGATGGCCGCCACACCACAACCAGGAATATCGCTGGAAAAACTCGCCTCCATTCCCGGACAACTCCCCGATTTACGCCAACCGCAACCGCCCTGCCGCTTCAGCACGCGCTGCGATCGCTGCTTGCCCGAATGCACAGCGCCGGGCCTTACCCTGATGCCCTACAGCAATAATCCTTCTCACCTTATCGCCTGCCGCAACCCGTTGTGAGTTATTTTATGAACCCGCTACTTAAAGTTGAACAACTCAGCAAACGTTTTCCGCTGACACCGCCCCAGAATATTGTTAAGCGCTGGGCGCGGCTTAACCATAAAACCTCCTATCTGCACGCGGTCGACAATGTCTCCTTTACCTTGAATAAAGGTGAAAGTCTCGGCTTGGTAGGCGAGTCCGGGTGCGGCAAAAGCACCCTGGTGCGCCTGCTGACGCGGCTACTCGATCCGACTGGTGGTCATATTCTTTTTAACGATCGCCATATCGGTGATGTGCCTGCCAAAGAATTTGCCCTGCATCCAGAGCGGGGCAAAATTCAGCAGGTTTTTCAGGACCCCACCGACAGCTTGAACCCGCGTTTTACCGCATTCGACTGCATCGCCGATCCGCTAAGAAGATTGGAAAAATTATCCGGCGAAGCGCTGCAAAAACGTGTGGAAGCAATCGCGACACAAGTCTCTCTGCCACTCACCCTACTTGGGCGCTACCCGCATCAATTATCCGGCGGACAAAAATTGCGGGTGGGCATTGCCCGCGGTATTGCCCTGCAACCGGATATGCTGATTCTCGACGAGCCCACCTCCGCATTGGACGTATCCGTGCAGGCGGTTATTTTGAAATTGTTGGATAAACTGCGCCGCGAGCTGGGCCTGAGTTATTTATTCGTTTCCCACGACCTCAACGTCGTGCGCTTATTGTGCGATCGCGTAATGGTGATGTATTTGGGAAAAGTCGTGGAGATGGGTCCGGTGGAGGAAATATTTCAGCGCCCGCGCCATCCCTATACCAAAGCGCTTATTGCCGCCGTCTCCCATTTTGATGCCGGTGGCGCAGTGCAACGGGTACGCCTGCAAGGAGAATTACCCAGCCCTGTGGATCCCGATCCAAATGCCTGCCGCTTTTATGGCCGCTGCCCGGTGCGAGAAAACCGCTGCCTTAAACAGATGCCGGAACTGGAGGAAACCGGCAGCCATAAAAGTGCTTGTCTGCTGTCCCAAGAGGAACCGGTCAAATTTATTCAGCCATCAATTCCCCAGGTTCGGCCGGTAGTTTATTAAGCAGGTCCAGTTTGGCGAGAATCTTACGCGCATCATATGGCGCCCAGAGCTTGTCGGTATTATCGAAATAACAAAAGATATCGCGCTCATCGCTCGCTGTTTGCGCTTTTTTTGATCGTACCAAGTGCGCATCCCCAGGCTGGTTGCCGCGGTTCCAGGTTTTCATGCGGCTGAACCAGCGGTCCAAGGCGTCATTGGTATAGCCGCTTTTATAAAGCTCTGTATCACCGTGAAGGCGCATATAAATAAAATCGCTGGTGATTTCCTCTGCATAAGGGAAGCGTCCCGCTGAATCCGCAAACACAAAAGCGACCTTGTATTTACTGAGCAGGTCGAAAAACTCCGGTTCGATAAAACTTTTATTGCGGATTTCCACACAATGACGCAAACGCTGAGTTTGGGTGGTGGGGTTTTCGAAGTCGTCGCGATATTTCTGCACTGCGACAGTCGCCTCTTTGGCCGTGCGCGGTAAAAGCTCCAGAAAGGCTTCAAACAGCTCGGGATCAAATTTAAAGCTGGGTGGAAATTGCCACAGGATTGGCCCCAACTTCTTCTTGAGATGGAGCACGCCAGAGGCGAAAAAATTGGCTACTGGATGCTCAACATCTTTCAGCCTACGGATATGAGTGACATAGCGGGGAGCTTTTACGCTGAACTTAAAATTGTCGGGCGTATCATCATGCCAATTTTGATACCGCTCCGGTGTCTGCAGTGCGTAAAACGAGCCGTTGATCTCGATGCTGTTGACCGAGCGCGACGCAAAATAAAGTTCCCGCGCTTGCGTCAAGCCTTCCGGATAAAAATTTTTTCGCCATGGAGCGTAGCGCCAGCCGGAAATACCGATTCGAAATTCGCTCATGGAGCCACCGTATCGTCTGGTTGTTATAGATTTTATCGACAACCATATTATTCCGTTGCTGACACCTCACCGTGCGCCTGTTCACATTGTCTCGTCCATCCACCGGGGATGCCAGCGTGAACATAGTCACAAGAATATGGTTTTTCCCATCTCCGCACCAAAATTTTTATTTTTCGTGCGAAATGCGTTATGTCTCAAATCGCGCTGCAGCAATTGTTTTTTCTACCATCGCGGGCGGTATCATCCTCAAAAACAAAAAAGGTAGAACACCACAATGAAAAAATGCGCACCTATATTGACCTGTCTCACCCTGCTCTTTCTGGTGACCGCCTGCGGTGGAGGAACCGGATCGTCGGGCAATTCCTCATCCAGCAGCTCTTCTTCTAGCAGTAGCTCCTCATCCAGCTCGAGTTCGTCCAGTTCCAGCAGCTCATCTTCGTCGAACTCGTCCAGTTCAAGTAGCTCCAGTTCATCCTCAAGCGGCGTTGCGTCCCGCTATCCCGACTACAACACAGACCCCATAGAGCCGGACGCCACCGGCATGAGCAGCACCGCAACGGAGATTGCGAGCCGCATCAAGCTGGGTTGGAATCTGGGTAATACCTTGGAAGCCATCGGCGGCGAAACAGCCTGGGGCAACCCCAAAACCACCAGTCAATTTATTCAGCTGGTGAAACAAAGTGGTTTCGATGCGATCCGCCTGCCGGTGTCCTGGAATCAATACGCCAACCAAAGCACGGCGGAGATCGACGCCGCTTGGCTGGACCGCGTGCGCGAGGTGGTGCAGTACTCAGTTGATGCCGGCCTTCATGTGGTTGTGAATATCCATTGGGATGAAGGCTGGCTGGAACACAATGTCACGCCCGATAAAAAGGCGGAAACCAACTATAAGCAGCGCGCGTTCTGGCAGCAGATCGCCACCCATCTGCGCGATTTTGATGAACGTGTGATGTTTGCCAGCGCCAACGAGCCAAATGTCGATAACGCCAGTCAGATGGCGGTGTTGGAGTCTTACCATCAGACCTTCATCGATGCGGTGCGCGCCACCGGAGGCAAAAATGCCTATCGCGTGTTGATCGTCCAAGGTCCACGCACGGATATCGAATTGGCCAATCAACTCATGCGCCAGCTGCCGACGGACACACTGCCAAATCGGCTGATGGCTGAGCTGCATTTTTATACGCCCTACCAATTCACGCTCATGTCGGAAGACGCCGATTGGGGTAAACAATTTTATTACTGGGGCCGCGATTTCCACTCCACCACGGATACCTCCCGCAATGCAACCTGGGGTGAAGAGGATGAAGTCGACCGTCTTTTCGGCTTGGTCAAAGAGCAGTTTGTGAGCCAGGGCATTCCGGTGATACTCGGCGAATACTGCGCCCAACGCCGCACGGGCCAGCTCTCCGGCGCGGCGCTGGATCTGCATTTGGCCTCGCGCGCCTACTTCCACCGCTACGTTACACAAAAAGCCTTGGAAAACGGCATTCTTCCCTTTTATTGGGACGCCGGCGGCTTGGACAATTTGTCTTCCGGAATTTTTAATCGCAGTACCAATACCGTATTCGATCAACAAACGCTGGATGCGCTGCGTCTCGGTGCAGGGAAATAAAACATTTCGAGGGGCTTTATGCCCCCTCATTTTCTCCCTTAAGAATTCTTCACGCATTTCCAAGTCCTTTTTAAAAGAACTCGATCTATTCATATCCCCTTTTCGCCATTGCCATAAACTTAAGCTGTCCATATAGTGAGCTATGCTTATTATATGGAGGTTATATGAACAACCGACGTGAAAGCTTGGGCTTCCTGATGGTGGATGTAACCCGTCTGCTACGGCGCGCCTTTAAACAGCGCCTGGAAGGCAGCGATCTGACACTGGCTCAGGCCCGTGCGCTGGTTTATATCTTCAACCAGGAGGGCGTGCGCCAAGTGGAATTGGCAGATCAGTTGGAAGTACAGCCCATCACTCTGGCGCGCCTGATCGATCAGTTGGAAGAAATGAAGCTCGTGGTGCGCCAGCCAGATCCCACCGACCGACGGGCCCATCTGATTTATTTGACCGAAGCTGCGCAGCCCCATTTGGACGCCATCGAAGAAGTCAGCGCTGCAATCCGTGCGGACGCCACCCGCGATTTTTCCGACCAGGAAATGCAACTGTTTATGTCTGCTCTGCAAAAAATCCGTAGTCGGCTCTCCAGCCAATAGATGTCGCAATGTTGTGAGAAATCCATGAACGATATGACTATGCCCAAACCTGAAACCACCACGGTCGTCTCCCGCGGGCAAGCGCGCAAGCGACTGGTGCTGCTGGTGGTGATTCCCCTGCTCGCCCTCGTTACCGGCGGAGTGATTTATTTAAGCGGTGGCGGAACGGTAAAAACCGATAACGCGTACATCAAGGCGGATCTGGTCCCAATCAGCGCGGAAGTATCTGGCCCCGTCGTCGCCACGTTAGTAACGGAAAATCAGCACGTAAAAGCAGGCCAGTTGTTATTTCGCCTGGACCCGGCAAGTTTTGCCATAGCCGTTACTCAGGCGGAGGCACGAGTGGCTCAAGTGCGCACTGACTTAGCCGCACTACAAGCGAGTTACGCGGAAAAACAAGCTGAACTGGCTCTCGCTCAAACACGTTATGAATTCGCCAAAAAAGAACAGGAGCGGCAAGCCGGACTGATTCATCAACATTTTGTGTCCGACGCGAATTTTGCCGAAGCCAAACAAAATACCGATATTGCGCAACAACAAATTCGCGTGCTCGAACAGGATCTGCAGCGTATTGCGCAGGCGCTGGGCGGCGATGTGAATGCGCCTATCGAACAACATCCTGAATTTCGTGCAGCGGAAGCGGGACTTCATCAAGCGCGCTTGGACCTCGCCCGCACCGAAGTACACGCGCCGCAATCTGGCACCATCACCCAGCCACCGCGAGTCGGCCAATATATCCACGCTGGCAACATTTCCATGTCACTGGTCGTCACCCAATCCGCGCGAGTGGAAGCGAATTTTATGGAAACGGATTTGACCTATGTCCAACCGGGCCAGCCGGTGACCATTCATATCGATACCTATCCGGACCGAGTCTGGCACGGCGTAGTGGAAAGCTTGAGCCCAGCGACCGGTGCCGAGTTTTCCGTAATCCCCGCACAAAATGCCACCGGTAATTGGGTGAAGATTGCGCAGCGTGTTCCTGTGCGCATCAAAATTGATGACGGAACGGATAACGAATTATTGCGTGCAGGCTTAAGCGCCGAGGTGGCGATTAAGACTGGTCAGAAACGCAGTGTATTCGGCCTGTCGATTTAAGTCGCACCATGACCGCTCTCTCCCGCTCTTTATCCAGGTCCAACGCCCACCCGGGGTTTATCACCGTATCGGTGATGCTGACCACCATCATGCAGGCCCTGGATACCACGATTGCGAATGTGGCCCTGCCGCATATGCAAGGTGCTATGGGAGCTACGCAGGATCAAATTTCCTGGGTGCTGACGTCCTACATTGTCGCCGCCGCGATTTTTATGCCGCTCACGGGATTTCTTAGCGCCCGCCTTGGCCGCAAAAAAGTCTTTATCGTTTCCGTGATTGGTTTTACCGCAGCGTCCATGCTCTGCGGTGCAGCGCAAAGCCTTGGTCAGCTTGTCGCATTTCGGTTACTGCAGGGCATATTCGGCGCGTGTCTGGTGCCGCTCTCCCAATCGGTTCTGCTAGATACCTATCCGAAAGAAAAACATGCATCCGCCATGGCCATCTGGGGCGTGGGCGTTATGGTGGGGCCTATCCTTGGCCCGAGCCTCGGTGGCTGGCTGACGGAGTATTACAACTGGCGTTGGGTGTTCTATATCAATTTGCCTTTCGGCCTGCTCGCGTGGTTTGGACTTGCGGCTTTTGTGAAGGAAACACCTACCGATAACAATCGNCGNTTTGACATGTTTGGATTTGCCATGTTGGCCTTGGCCATAGGCGCATTGCANATGATGCTGGATCGCGGNGAATCACAAAATTGGTTCAGCAGTTATGAAATTGTGGCGGAAGCGATNTTGGCGGGGCTGGGGNTTTATCTGTTTGTCTCCCACATTTTTACCTACCGCAATCCATTTATCGAACCGAGCATTTTTAAAGACCGGAATTATTCTGTAGGTCTGCTTTTTATTTTTGTAGTGGGCATTATTCTGCTCGCCACCATGGCCTTGTTGCCGCCGTTTATGCAAAACCTGATGGGTTATCCGATTATTGACGTGGGATTTTTGCTCGCGCCGCGGGGAATCGGCACCATGATCGCTATGGTAACCGTGGGCAAACTGGCAAACCGCGTCGATGTGCGCCTGCTGATTTTGACGGGATTGTTGTTGACCAGTTTTTCGCTCTGGGAAATGACTTTATATACCACCGAAACCACCGCGTTCACCATCGTGACCACCGGTGTCACCCAAGGTTTGGGATTGGGATTTATTTTTGTGCCTTTATCCACCCTTACCTTTTCCACCCTGGCTCCGAAATTCCGTAACGAAGGCACGGCATTATTCAGCCTGATGCGCAATATCGGTAGCAGTATCGGCATTTCCGTGGTGGTCGCTTATCTCGCGCAGCGCACGCAAATTAATCACGCCGCCTTCGCCGATTACATTACGCCATTCAACCTGCCGCTCCAGCAGGCGGCACAATCCGGTGCGTTTAATCTCAATACGCCCGCCGGACTCGCCATGATCAACGCCGAAGTCACCCGGCAGGCCGCCACCCTCGCCTATCTGCAGGATTTCCGCCTGATGATGTGGATTACCTTGGCGGCAATTCCGCTGATATTGCTGCTGCGCAATCCGGCTCGCAAACCGACCAGGGATAATCATCAAGCGGTTTTGGAATAAATTCCGCCTGCAAATTTTTAGTGATTGCCATTTCGCTGCCGAGCCACTCACCAACTCGGCGAAACCCTCAGTTCGATTGCTAAAAGGTGAAATTTAAACCCATTTTTAGCAAACCAAATTTGAAAGTATCCTCAGACTCAATGGACGTCGACTGCCCCATATAGCCCCAGTCACTGCGGAGAGCCAAGTTTGTTGAGGTGTAACGGTATTCAAAGAAGAAATTAATCGCGCTTGAAATGGGTGCTTCCACGCCGACGCCAAAATGAAAACCCACATCGTCTTCCGCTTCGAATCTCACATCTATACGTGAATAAGGACCGACCAGATCGACTTCCGCATCAAAAGCATTGTAGTTCACGCCTGCAAGCAAATAGAGCGAAGATCCTTCACCGCGACTTTTAAAAATGGCGGAGAGGCCAAAGGTGGTGATATCCAATTTGGCCGAGCCATAGTCACCAATGCTACCATCCTCTGAGAAACGCGAAACGGCGAACTCAACACCGAACGTATCCGACACCGAAAACTCAATCTGCCCGCCAGCACCTGTGCTGGACTCCACTATATCTCCGCCCTCGGAATAGGAGGCATGCAAACCTACCTGGCGCCCTCCCTCTGCGTATGTCGAAAACGGCAGCATCAAAGCCGCAACCAAAACGAAAATCTCTTTTCTCATCGTCAAACCCCTTAAAATTACATCAATGTGAGAAGGCATCACTGCCACCACTTCCTAGACCCGCGTGAGCTCCTATACCTCCAACAGCATAGTTGACCAGTGGGCGTCTCGCCTCCCTTCGCCGCGCTTGAGCCGCCCCACCCCGTATTTGACTTTGCCGCTCAGCCTGATACTGTATTTACAACCAGTATTACGGCAATTTTCATGAGCAAGATTATCGAAAAGCTGCAAGTGCTCTCCGACGCGGCCAAGTACGATGCCTCCTGCGCCTCCAGCGGCAGCAAAAGATCCAATCAAAACAAAGGCTTGGGCAATGCGGAAGGCATGGGCATCTGCCACAGCTATACCGAGGACGGCCGCTGCGTTTCGCTGTTAAAGATTCTATTCACCAACCACTGCATTTTCGACTGCGCTTATTGTGTGAGCAGGCGCAGCAATGATGTGCGGCGAGCGGCATTTACCGTGGAGGAAGTCGTCGATCTGACCATCAATTTCTACCGGCGCAATTATATCGAAGGGTTATTTCTCAGCTCTGGCATTTTTAAAAATGCGGATTACACCATGGAGCGGCTGGTGCGCGTCGCGCGCACCCTGCGTCAGCAACACAATTTCAACGGTTATATTCATCTCAAAGCAATTCCAGGCGCGAGTCCGGAGTTGCTTCACGAAGCCGGATTATTTGCCGACCGTTTGAGCGTGAATATCGAAATTCCCTCCGAACAAAGCTTGCAAAAGGTCGCGCCGGAAAAAAACTACCCGGACATCATCAACCCGATGAATTATCTGGCGGAAGAAAAAGCGCAATATCAGGAGAGCAAACCCAAAGTGCGCAAAACCCCGCTGTTTTTGCCGGCGGGACAGAGCACCCAGTTGATCGTAGGCGCGTCGCCGGAAAATGATCTGCAGATTCTGCGACTGGCAGACAATCTTTATCAAAAACAAAAACTCCGCCGGGTTTATTACTCCGGCTATATTCCCATCGCCACGGACAATCGCGTACCCCAGGTAAAAGCGCCGCCCTTGATTCGGGAAAATCGTGTTTATCAGGCGGATTGGTTGATGCGTTTTTACGGCTTTTCTGTCGATGAAATCGTGTCGCCGCAAAATCCGGATCTCGATCTGGAAGTGGACCCGAAACTGAGTTACGCCTTGCGCAACCCCGAGCAATTTCCCGTGGACATCAATCGCGATGACTACGAACGGATTTTGCGGGTGCCGGGCATAGGCATTAAATCAGCACAAAAAATCGTGTCGTCGCGCCAGCACCAGCGCTTGCGCTTCGATCATTTACAAGCCATAGGCGTCGTAGTTAAACGTGCACGTTACTTTATTCAATGCCCAGGCATACCGCAGACTTTGGGCCATAGCCAGCCTGCGGATATACGCACGCACATTCTCGCAATGGATCATTCGCGCAGCTCACCGCAGATGAGCCTGTTCGGATGAACATTTACGTCTACGACGGCAGCTTTGAAGGACTCTTGAGCGCTGTTTTCCAGATTTTTGCGGAGCGGATTGTGCCGGTGGATATTGTTGTGGAAAGCCACAGCCAGCTTGGCCTGTTGGATCAAAACCGCCGCGTAGCCACCGATGACGTAAAAGCGGAGCGCGTGCTGAGCGCCTTGGATCGCAAAAGCGACGGGCGCGCGTCCCTGCTGGCTTACAAGATGTTTTTATCCGAGCTGCCTAAGTTTGAAATCAGCATTTTTCGCTTTATTAAGACGGTTATGGATAACAGACAACGCGATGTCCTCGGCAATTACGCCAATCCCTATATTGCCGAGGCCCTGCGTATCGAAAAAATGATCGGCCGTGAAGTGCATCGCATGCACGCCTTTGTGCGTTTTCAAAAATCCGCGAATGGTATTTTCCACGCCGCCGTCAACCCGGATTTTAATGTGTTGCCGCTGATCGGGTCGCATTTTGAAAAACGCTACGCCGACCAACAGTGGGTAATACTGGACGCCCTGCGCCACTACGCACTTTATTACGATCTCGAAAGCACAAGCTTTATAAAATCGGATCACCCAGTATTGGCAAGCCTGGGCGCAAGCTCCTGCGAGACTGATTGGCGGGATGAAAAGGAGGATTTGTATCAACAGCTGTGGGTGAGTTATTTCCACTCCGTCAACATCCAGCAGCGCAACAACACCAAACTGCATCTGCGCCATATGCCTCGACGGTATTGGCCGTATTTAATAGAAAAGAGCTTAATAGAGAAAAGCCATTCTGTTCGCAGCAAAACCAGCTGATTACTTCTTAGCTTCTTCATCTTTCCGACTGGTCACCGTCAGCCAATCCAGCACCATGCCCGAAATCGAATTAAACCGCGCCACGCGATAAACGATTTTGAGAAGATGAGGATGATGGCGCACTCGCGGTTCCACGGCGCGGGGAATAAACCATAGCGCCACCAGACTGCGCAGCAGTGCGCTGCAAATAAACACCACAAAAATCGCGCTCCCCAATTTGAACGGCAATTGATCGCGGATATAGGGCGCCGCTGCGGCGAGATAACCGCCGAACAACGCGCCCGCAAAAACCAGCGTCGCCCCTATGGCGGATTGCACGGCGGCATAGCCAGCAAAGTTGGTCCGGTGCGGGCGTATATCGTAGAGGTAATTGGCCGTGCTGAGAGAAAACCCGCTCCAGGCGAACCCTGAGATGGCCTGCACCCAAAGCAGATAATAAAAATTCGGTGATATCAGCCACCACAAGGGCAAGGTCGGCAGAATGCAACTGGTGATCACCATAACGAGGCGATTGCCAACGCGATCGCTCATTCGTCCCCAGAATTTCAACGTGACAAATTGAGTGGCGATAGAGGAAATGCTGCACAGGCTGTACTGCAAATAGGAGAACTGCAACTCCGATAGCATGTACACCGCAAAAAACGGCGCTGAAATAGCGACCATGCCCTGCATGCCAGCGACAAACAAACTGTAGTTGCGAAAGGTTCTGTCCTTGAGTGATTGCAAGGTATGCCGCATGGTTTCGGCAAATTGACGCGATTGCGCCGCCGGCACGTGCGGGTCCGGGTCGTGCATTTCCCATAACAACCAGGCAGAGATAAACCGACCTATAGCGGCAGCGCCAAAGAGCAATAAAAATCCCAACCAGGCTTTGCCGGAGGCCTCGCTCAAACTGAGCATGGCGCCGCCCGCGAGAAAAACCACCAGCGCAGTGGCCATGGTCAGGCGGGTACGCGAGGCGAAAAAGACTCCGCGACGGCGGCGCGGCACTATACTGCCCATCCAGGCCCGCCACTGGGGTTGAATGACATTCATGCTGGCGTGGTAAAAAATCGCCAACACGATCAGCGCCAGCATGCCCCATTCCGGGTGAAACAGCGCCAACACTCCCATAGCAGCAACGACCAAAGCCTGTATTACAGCAAAAATGGCGATCAACAACCGCCGAGGAATATAGGCGCCGAGCCATACGGAAAGCAGTTGAAACACCGCGCCAAAAAATTGCGGAAACGCGGTAAGCCAGCCCATTTGCACTATGCTGGCCTGCAGATAAATCGCAAAGGCATTGAAGAAATTGTCGCCCGTCGCCGTCATGGTGGACGACGCCACCGCCTCCACCTGGGAACAGCGCAACGTTCTGCGCAACCAGGTACGCTGGGGGACGCGACGCTCCGAACCTCTATTCATTGATGTCATGCGGTTTGTGGCCTTATCACTTCGCCAAGGTGAACCACCGGCATCACCGGCGGCAAAGAGCATGATTGTGCCTAAAACGCCTCCGGTCGGGTGGCTTCCGAACAGACGTTGTTCCAGGGCCTGTTAACATCATTCGGATTATCGCTGTCGTGATTGAAAAGCCACTATTGTTAACAGGTCAGCCCAAGTTTTTTTGAGTATAGCGAGCTAAATCAAGGTCAGATTCTATTGCCAGCCGGGACGGGCCTCACCTGCACAGCCAGGGCGTTCCACCGGGTTTCCTTTTTCACATACACCGGAGGTGACCACCATGACAAATTCCAACAGTTTTCAGGCGCTCTCCCAATTGAACCTCGGCGGAGACTCCTACGCGTACTTCTCCCTGCAGGCTTTGCCTAAGCAACAGGTTCAGCGCTTGCCGTTTGCGTTGAAGATCCTCTTGGAAAATCTGCTGCGCAAAGAGGACGGCGTGAATGTGACCCGGCGGGATATAGAGGCGCTGCTGGCCTGGCAGCCGACGGCTGACCCGGATTATCAAATCAATTTCACCCCGGCGCGGGTGGTGTTACAGGATTTTACCGGCGTGCCTGCGGTGGTGGATCTCGCGGCCATGCGCGCCGCCATGCGCCAGTTGGGTGCCGATCCGGCGCGCATCAATCCGCTGGGCCCGGTGGACCTCGTGATCGACCACTCGGTGATGGTGGACGAATTCGGCCGTCCGGACGCCCTCGCCCGCAATATCGAATTGGAGTTCGAGCGCAACAGCGAGCGCTACCAATTTCTGCGGTGGGGGCAAAAAGCCTTCGCCAATTTCCGCGTAGTGCCGCCGGGTACTGGCATCGTTCACCAGGTCAACCTGGAATATCTGGCACAGGTGGTAATGAAGGAGCGCAGTGGCGATAAGACCATATTGGTGATGGACACACTGGTGGGCACCGACTCCCATACCACTATGATCAACGGTCTGGGGGTACTCGGCTGGGGCGTCGGCGGTATTGAAGCGGAGGCGGCCATGCTCGGCCAGCCGATCACCATGCTGATTCCGCAGGTCGTGGGTTTCCGTCTCACCGGCAAATTGCGCGAAGGCGCCACCGCAACCGATCTCGTGTTAACCGTAACGCAGATGCTCAGAAAAGCCGGCGTGGTCGGTAAATTCGTGGAGTTTTTCGGCCCCGGCCTCAGCAACCTGCCCCTCGCCGACCGCGCCACCATCGGCAATATGGCCCCGGAATACGGCGCTACTTGCGGCCTCTTCCCCATCGATCAGGAAACCTTGAATTATCTTATTCTCTCCGGCCGCGATCAACGCCAAGTGGATTTGGTGGAAGCCTACGCAAAAGCCCAAGGATTTTGGCGCGACGACAGCACACCGGACGCGCAATACAGTTCGATACTGGAGCTGGATCTAGGCACCGTAGAGCCGAGTTTGGCGGGTCCCAAACGGCCGCAGGATCGCATCGCCTTGGGCGCTGTGGCAGCGGAATTTCGTGAATTGTTGCACGCGGAACAAGCCCGCCGCTCTACCACCTTGGCGAGTGATCGCGGTGCAAAAAAATCGAGCGACGGCAGCGGCTTGCATTTAAAAGACGGCGCCGTGGTCATCGCCGCTATCACCTCGTGCACCAATACTTCCAATCCTGCAGTGCTGCTCGCTGCGGGCCTGGTGGCAAAAAATGCCCACGCGCGCGGTTTGAAAACTCAACCCTGGGTAAAAACCTCGTTCGCACCCGGTTCGCAAGTGGTGCCAGCGTATATGGAAAAAGCCGGCTTGCTCGAACCGCTCCGCCAGCTCGGATTTGATATTGTCGGATTCGGCTGTACCACTTGTATCGGCAATTCCGGCCCATTGCCGGAAGACGTGCAAAAAGCCATTTTCGACAATGATCTGCTTGTCGCTGCAGTTTTATCAGGAAACCGCAACTTCGAGGGGCGCATTCATCAGGATGTCAAAGCCAATTACCTCGCCTCTCCGCCATTGGTGGTCGCTTACGCGCTGGCGGGGAACATGAATATCGATCTCACCAAAGAGCCGCTGGGCACCGGCAGCGATGGCAAGCCGGTATTTCTTAAAGATATCTGGCCCAGTCAGCAAGAAATCAGCGATTACATCGCGCGCAATATTTCCGCGCAGCTCTACCGGGAAAAATATTCGGATGTATTTGCCGGCAGTGCACAATGGCAAAGCCTCCCCGTTCCGGAAGACGAAGTTTATTCCTGGCCGGAATCCACCTACGTTAAACAGCCTACTTATTTTGCCGGCATGACCATGGAGGTTTCGCCGCCGCAGCCCATTGTGAACGCGCGCTGTTTGGTAAAAGTTGGCGATTCCATTACCACTGACCATATTTCTCCTGCAGGCTCGATCAAGAAAAACAGCCCCGCCGGTGAATATTTAATGGCGCACGGTGTAGGGCCAAAGGATTTCAACAGTTATGGTTCACGCCGAGGCAATCATGAAGTCATGGTGCGCGGCACCTTTGCCAACGTGCGTTTGCGTAATCAGCTCGCACCGGGAACCGAAGGCGGTTACACCACCTACCTGCCGACCAACGAGCAAACCAGCATCTATGACGCCGCCATGCGTTACGCGGAAAATAAAGTGCCGCTGATTATTCTGGCCGGACACGAATACGGCACCGGCTCCAGCCGCGACTGGGCCGCTAAAGGCACCAACTTGCTCGGAGTTAAAGCGGTCATCGCCCAGAGTTTTGAACGTATTCACCGTTCGAACCTTGTTGGTTTTGGCGTACTTCCCCTGCAATTTATACCTGGAGAAAGTGCTGATGTACTCGGCCTGAAAGGCGATGAGTTTTTCACGATAGAAGCGGTAAAAGGCGAACCGAGGGAATTGCAGGTAACCGCTACATCAAGCACCGGTGAGAAAAAAGAATTCACCGTGCAAGTGCGCATCGACACAGCGGTTGAATGGGAATACTACCGCCACGGCGGTATCTTGCATTACGTGCTGCGACAGTTGGCGAAGGGTTGATAATCGCCTAAGGCGGGAGGCTGTCAGCCTCCCGCCCCTTCTCCTCCCGGCCCGGTCATAGGCGTCGGATCAGTTAATTGATTAAATGTCTCCCGATCCATCAGGTTTTTCTCCCGCACCACATCCCATAAGGTTTTATTTTCTGCATAGGCTTGTTTTGCCACAGCTGCCGCCATGTCGTAGCCGATTTTAGGAGCCAAAGCGGTTACCAACATCAGCGAATTGTGCAGATGATTTTTAATGACGTCTTCGTTTGCTTGCATTCCCTCGACACAACGCAGACGAAAACTGTCACAAGCATCCGCGAGCAAATCGATGGATTGCAAAACATTGTAAATAATCACCGGCTTAAACACATTTAATTGCAAATGGGCTTGCGACGCCGCTACGGTAACCGCTGTATCGTTGCCGACCACCTGCGCGGCAACCATGGTCAAAGCCTCAATCTGGGTGGGGTTTACTTTGCCCGGCATAATCGAACTGCCCGGCTCGTTCGCCGGCAAAACTAACTCACCCAAACCGCAACGCGGCCCGCTTGCCAATAAACGCAAATTATTGCCAATCACTAACAATGCACTCGCCAATTGGCGCAATGCGGCGCTGGTTTTTAATAATGCGTCGTGAGCCGAAAGCGCCATAAATTTATTTGGCGCGCTGCGAAACGGCAGCCCGGTTTGTTTGCCAATTTCCAACGCGACACTCACAGCCCATTCCGGGTGGCTATTCAAGCCGGTGCCGACAGCAGTGCCACCCAAAGCCAGATCATAAAGATCGTGACAGGCCTGATCCAAGCTATGACGTGCCGCCTCCAGCTGCGCCACATAGCCGGAAAATTCCTGTCCTAACGTCAGCGGCGTGGCATCCATCATATGCGTGCGGCCGATTTTCACTATGTCGGCAAACGCTTTTGCGCGCTCCGCCAAACTGGCTGTCAAAGCGTGCAGCGCCGGGCGCAAACGCTCCTGCAGCGCGAGCACAGCGGCAATATGCATGGCGGTGGGGAAAACATCGTTGGATGATTGCGATAAATTCACATGGTCGTTCGGATGCACTGGCTTTTTGCCGCCTTTCGGCTGCCCGGCCAATTCATTGGCGCGATTGGAGATGACTTCATTGGCATTCATATTGGTTTGCGTGCCGCTGCCGGTCTGCCAAACCACCAGTGGAAATTGATCATCAAAACGCCCGTTTAAGCCTTCTTCACACGCACGCAAAATCCACTCGCAGCGCTGCTCATCCAGCTTCGCCAAGCCGCGGTTGGTGCGCGCAGCAGCCGCTTTCACAACAAACAGTGCGCGGATAAAAACCGGCGAAAATCTCTGCCCGCCAATGGGGAAATTCTCCACCGAACGCTGCGTCTGCGCGCCCCAATAACAATCCTCCGGCACCTCGATACTGCCAAGCGTGTCCGTTTCGATTCGAACTTTTGCTGCGCTCATGATGCTTTCCTCTTTTATTCGCTCTGGCGAAAATTTCTTGATCAGAATCAGACATGTAAACCCCTATGTCCGTTCGTCCCCTCGCATCCAAACTGGCCGCCGTTCCGCGTCGTTACTTGGATGCCAATCACAGACAGAGAAGCCACAACACGGCAAGATCCGCTAAAACGACACGCAGTAAGAGGCATCACGACGGTGATCAGACAAATAATAAATAACGGCTGGCTAGCCATGCTATTCAGTATAGGACTGGTCGCTTGTGGCGGCGGCCAGGAGACGAATTCATCGTCCAGTTCTTCGAGCAGCTCTTCCAGCTCCTCAAATTCCTCGAGTTCGTCTAGCTCTTCCAGCTCTTCCAGCTCTTCCAGCTCATCGAGTTCATCCAGCTCATCGTCCAGCTCAAGCTCATCATCGTCGAGTTCGTCTTCCAGCTCTTCATCCACTTCGTCCTCCGGTGATCCATTGGAGCCGTGGATGGCATCCGCCACCGCCAACTTCTCACCGGCGGTTATCGAAAATGGCGTAACCCTGCGCGACACCGCTGGAAATATTTTGCATGCCCACGGCGCAGGAATAATCAAAGTTGGCGAGTCCTATTATTGGTACGGCGAAAACCGTTACGACAATCAATCATTCAAAAGTGTAAGGCTCTACCGCTCGCGCAATTTAAAAGTTTGGGAATTCGTTAAAGATATTCTCACCGACAAATCCGATGCCGATCTGAATTACGCCAAAATCGAGCGCCCGAAAATCATCCACAACAAAAAAACTGGCCAATTCATTATGTGGATGCACAAAGAAGGTGGCGATAATTATGGCCAAGCACGCGCAGCGGTGGCGGTGGCAGATCGCATCGACGACGATTATCGCTATCTCGGCAGTTTCCGCCCGCTGAATCATATGTCCCGCGACTGTACCGCTTTTGTCGATGATGACGGCGCGGCCTATTTCTTATCCGCCGCTAATGAAAATGCCGATTTACATCTTTATCGCCTGACAGACGATTACACGCAGATTTCCCATCTGGTGCAAAAAATCTGGGTGGGCCAACACCGCGAAGCGCCAGCCCTGGTTAAACGCGACGGCATTTATTTTCTGCTGACCTCCGGCACATCGGGCTGGGATCCCAATCAGGCCCGCTACGGCACCGCAACCAGTCTCTCCGGCACTTGGTCCGCCACCAAAGCGGTGGGCAATGGCACCACTTACGATTCCCAGCCGACCTACATTCTGCCCATTGAAGGCAGCACAACCACGTCCTACCTGTATCTGGGCGACCGCTGGCTCGACCCGACATATCAGGATTCCAAATACGTCTGGCTCCCCATCACCTTCCCCAGCCGCGACACCATGGCATTGGACTGGTCCACCCGCATTGCGGTTGACGTCAACACAGGCGAATTATTTGGCAGTGGCATGGAAGAAGTGCGAATTCAGTCCCGCCACAGCAGCAAGTGTCTGGACGTGTCGGAAGGCAGCCTCGCCCAACGCGCCAACATCCTGCAATGGACCTGCGGCTCAGGACACAACCAGCGCTGGCGCTTCACCGAACTGCAACCCGGCTACTTCCAGATCAAAGCTCTGCACAGCAGCCAATGCCTGGACGTCGCCTCCGCCAGCACCGAAGACGGCGCCAACGTCCTGCAATGGCCCTGCAACGGCTCCGACAACCAACTCTGGCAAATCCAAAACCACAACGACGGCTCCTTCTCACTGGTCTCTAAACACAGCGGCAAATGCATCGACGTAGAAAAATGGAGCACCGATAACGGCGGCAATATTCAGCAGTGGGAGTGTTTGGGGAGGGACAATCAGAAGTTTGTGGATTTCTAGGACGGTTCTCACCTATTCATCCGACTGCTAGCGGACACCACAAATGCGCCGTCAAGCAGAATCTCGGACATCTCTGATTGAGCGGGGGCAGATAATAGCCAGCACATTCACCAATAAACCATTATCAAGCGCAAATTCATCCGACAGGCTAGCATCCGATACTTCCGACAACTGCCAGCATTTTTGAAATAGTTTCTAAAGATATTCTCGTGGCAGCGGCCAAATTCGTGGGCTACCTTGCCTTAGCAAGCCTTGGGATGGTGCGTTATCAGTGCTAGCGCGAATCCTCCTGCTGGCGCTAATATATGCTCACTTTGCGGCCATGGCGCTGTGTTGCGCATGCCCATTTGATTTAATCCCGGCATGTATATCCCTTTCTCTCTATGGAAGCACAAGTCCCAACGGAGCTTTAATTTAACTTGAATTGCCCATTTTTGAAGTAATGCTGCGAGCATTTCAGTAGGCGCGGAAAAAATCGCGATCATCCAACCAATGGACGAGGAACCTTCAATGTCGATCCAGCGCGACCCGACTGAATATAAATGCGTCATCACAGCCACCGGCGATTCGATTCGAACCGCTCGCATTATCTGCATTTTTTTCATGAGCTATGTGCATGTGCACCTGTTTGCCGACGCAGTCCTCCAAAACTCACCACAGTTCCGAACTGCAACATCTCTAATTAGAGATGTTGCAGGGCGAGCTAGCGTGCCGCTCTTATCGGTTGTAAGCGGATTTTTATTTGTTGGCTATCTAGCTCGACGATCGCATTTAAAAGCAACGAAAGACCGCGCAAGAGGACTTCTCATACCTTTAGTGACGTGGAACCTAGTGGGAATATCTATCTTTAGCATCTTGGATGGAGCGCGGCCCTGGGGACTCAATGATTTTTTCCCCTTCACCGATCATGGTTTTCAGCATCATTTGACCTTTTTAAGGGATCTTTTTGTAGTGTCCCTGCTGAGCCCGCTACTAATCCGGGCACTGAAATATGCTCCGTTTGTAACAGTGGTCTCCGTAATTCTAATTACCGCATTTGTAGAGACTTGGCCGATCATTCTACGCGCACCAATTCTTATGTACTTCACTTTCGGCCTTCTTTTCGGCTTGTATAGATTGGAAGAATTAAATATTTATAAGCGCGGGCGGTATGTAGCTTATGCGGTATTCGGAGCGATTGTGTTTTACGCAACGGTCAGCGGAGTCGATTCTTTAAATAAATACTTCAACTTTACCAACTGGGTTATGCATCCTGTTGCCGCACTGACATTTTGGGGAATTTCACAATGGATTGCCTCTCAAGCGAATTTGATGCGCATAATTAAAATACTGGAACCTGCGGTATTCTTGCTGTATTTGAGCCATTATGTTACAGCGCGAATAATTGCCGGAATTTATGCGCAACTCGACTTTGCGCATACACCCTGGCTTTACACGCTAACGTGGTTAGCAATTCCATTACTATGCTTCATCGTTGCCCTTATCGGACGATCCACGATACTTCGCCTGCCACCGCCTCTCTCGATGGCTGTTATTGGCAAATCCTGAAATGCCGGATTGCCGATAACAGCTGACCAAGATTGACCAATCGAACAAAAATAAAAAATGAGAATGAAAAGCTTTAAATGAATGGTGCCCGAGGCCGGACTTGAACCGGCACGGCCGGTTAGGGCCGGGGGATTTTAAGTCCCCTGTGTCTACCTATTTCACCACTCGGGCAGAGTTGCTGTGGAAGAATCGATATCCACATGCGGAGAAAGTTGGAGGCGCGACCCGGAGTCGAACCGGGCTGAACGGATTTGCAATCCGGAGCATAACCGCTTTGCTATCGCGCCATGTAAGAGGCTGCGCATTCTATCGAAAATCTTTCGGGCCGCCTAGGGTTATTTTCACTTTTTCCGCAAACACAGCGGCAGCCAATCATTTGATTCAAAACGCTATTTTGAACCCGGTGGATGTGGGGTGCGGAAGCTGGGCCAAGCTGCGCGCAGGTAGACCACCATGGACCACAAGGTCAGGAGCGCGGCGGCGTAAAGCGCCGTCAGCCCCACCATTTGCATCACCGGGAAGCGCGCCGGGTTGAACAGCAGGAGGATGACGATGGCGACGATTTGCAGCGTCGTCTTGAATTTGCCCACTTTGGAGACCGCCACTGTCGCGCGTTTGCCAACTTCCGCCATCCATTCGCGCAGTGCCGAGATCACAATTTCCCGGCAGATGATCACCGCTGCCGGCAGGGTGAACCAGACTGATCGGTGCAGTTCGATCAGCAGCGCCAGAGCCACCGCCACCATCAGCTTATCGGCGACCGGATCCAGAAAGGCGCCGAAAGGGGTCGACATCTGATACTTGCGGGCGATGTGCCCGTCCAGCCAATCCGTGAGACCGGCCAGACCAAACAGGGCTGCGGAAACAGGGAAGCGCCATTCATAAGGGAGATAGAAGACGATGACCAGCAGCGGGATGAAAAGGATGCGGCAAAAAGTCAGTTGGTTGGCCAGGTTAAACATTAACCGGAACACTCCAAATCAAATGCGGTGAGGCAAGTTACTCACTATGGAGAACGCTGTAAACCTCCTGCGCCAATTTTTTGCTGATGCCCGGCACTTTCGCGATGTCGTCCACGCTTGCCCGCATCACCTCCTGCAATCCGCCGAAATGATTGAGCAGCTGACGCCGGCGGGTTGGACCTACGCCGGCGATATCCTCCAGCCGGGATTTGCGCCGACGTTTGTCACGCGCCTGCTTGTGGCCGGTGATGGCAAAGCGGTGGGCTTCGTCGCGGATCTGCTGGATCAAATGCAGCGCCGGGTCGTCGCTCTGCAGCACCCGCTCGCTGCCGTCTTCCAGAATCAAGGTTTCAAAGCCAGGTTTGCGGGTGGTGCCCTTGGCGACGCCGAGCAGCGTGATGGTCTGAATACCCAGCTCCGCCTTCACTTCCCGCGCTTTGTTTAACTGGCCTTTACCACCGTCCACGATCAGCAGCGAAGGCAGCGTTTTACCTTCCTTCTGCAGCCGGCTGTAGCGCCGGGTCAGCGCCTGCTCCATAGCGGCGTAGTCGTCGCCGGCTTGAATGTCTTCGATGTTGAAGCGGCGGTAATCCGCTTTCACCGGCCCCTTCCGGTCAAACACCACACAGGATGCCACCGGGCGTTCGCCGCTGCTGTGGCTGATATCAAAACATTCCATGCGATCCAATTCTTCAATCTGCAGCACAGCTTGCAGCGCTTCATATTTTCTCAGCACGCTTTCCTGACTGCCCAGGCGCGCACGCAGATTCTGCCGCGCTGCCTCTATCGCCATAGCGAGCCAGCGGGCTCGGTGGGTACGCACACTGTCGCTAAGGGCGATGGTTTTGCCGAGGGCTTGGCGTATGGCCTCAACCAGAGCGTCGGCTTCTTCGATCGGATGGCTGATGACCACTTCACCCGGAATATCCATGGCGCGTTCACTGAGATAGAACTGGGCGAGAAATTCCCCCAGCACCGCGCTCTCCCCTTCCCCGAGCAGGTCTTTTGGAAAATAGCTTTTACTGCCCAACACCCGCCCCTGGCGAATAAACAGCACGTGGATGCAAATCTCGCCGGCCTCCATTGCACCGGCGATGACATCGGCGTTGCCCGAGCCGCTCTCCACCGCATGCTGAGCCTGGACCTTCCGCAGCGCGGTAATTTGATCGCGGGCGGCGGCGGCCTTTTCAAAATCCAGCATTTCCGCCGCGCGGTTCATATCCGCCACCAGCTCATCGTGCAGGGATTCGTTTTTGCCCTCCAAAAACATCACCGTGTGGCGCACATCACCGGCGTAATTGTCGGCATCAATCAGATTGACGCAGGGACCAGTGCAGCGACCGATTTGATATTGCAGACACGGCCGGCTGCGATTGCGGAAAACACTATCTTCGCATTGACGCACGCGAAAGGTTTTCTGCAGAAACTGCATGCTCTCGCGCACGGCGCCGGCGCTGGGAAAAGGACCGAAATAGCGACCTTTGAGTTTTTTCGGCCCGCGATGCAAAGCGAGCCTGGGATAGTCCTCGCCTTGGGATAGAAAAATATAGGGATAGGATTTATCGTCCCGCAGCACAATGTTGTACGGCGGCCGCTGGGCTTTGATGAGATTTTGTTCGAGCAGCAGCGCTTCCGCTTCACTCGCTGTCACCGTCACTTCGATGGAGCGAATGCGCTGCACCAAAGCCTGGGTTTTGATATTCAATCCGCTTTTATGGAAATAACTGCTGACGCGATTCTTTAGGTTCTTGGCTTTACCGACATACAGAATTTTTCCGGCGCTGTCGTACATCTGATACACGCCGGGCTGTCGGGTAATGTTTTTGAGAAACGTTTTGTAATCGAACTCTGAATTATCGGAAACGGTGGACATGGCGTCTGCTTAGCGCCTACTCCATAGCGTCTATATCAAGAATTTTGTGTTTAACGGCGAGCAATGTCAGTTCGACATCACTATTGATGTTGAGTTTTTCGAAAATTCGATAGCGGTAGCTATTGATGGTTTTCGGGCTGACACAAAAGGTGTCGGCGATGGTCTGCACCTTGGCGCCATTGGCGATAAGAATGGCGGTTTGCAATTCGCGTTCTGACAGCATTTCAAACGGAGAAACCGCGGCTTTGCCACTGAAGCTGCGCCACGCCAGCTGCTGCGCCACATTACTGCTCATATAACGATTGCCAGCGACCACGGTTTTGATCGCATCGATCATCTCGTCGAAATTGGCCCCTTTGGTGACATAACCGCAAGCGCCCGCTTTCATCAGACGTTCAGGGTACATATCGTCCGCCAGTGATGTGACCGCAATAATTTTGATATTGCTGTTGTAGGCAAGAATTTTTTTGGTTGCTTCAAGGCCGCCGATCCCTGGCATTTTTACGTCCATCAACACCACATCCGGTTTAAATTCCTTGGCCAGACGCGCCGCTTCTTCACCGCTTTTGGCTTCGCCGACCACAGTAAATCCCGGCACATCCGACAGCATCCGCACAATCCCCATGCGCACCAGGTCGTGATCATCCGCCACTATTATTTTGGTCACTTTTACTTCACCTCTTGGCTATCAATCGGGCGGGCCGTGTGTCAGCGATAGAAAATCAAAGAAATTCACTCCGTGATCTTCAGTTTTCCGTCGGGCTCCGCCTCCGTCCCTAAAAAGTCTGCGCCAATTTACCATTCTCACCGAGCTAAAGGTACTGGCCCATCAACAAACGACCGTATCAAACGGGTGTTTGTGCGGATTTCAGGAACCCTTGTTATCGATAAAACGAAAAGTCAGGTTGATGCGCGCAGCAACGGTGCGAGTGGTTTTGGGAATGCCGTGGCGCCAGTAGCGCTGTGTCGTTCCCGCCATCTCTAACAGATCGCCATTGCCGAGATCCATGGACAAGGATTCCGCCTCCAGCCTGGGCACGGGCTTGAGCACAAAACGGCGGCTACCGCCCAACGACAAGGAAGCGATAAGAGGCTCAGGGCCGAGTTCTGGTTCCTTATCCGCATGAAATCCCATACCGTCCGACCCGGTGCGATACCAGTTGGCGAGCATGCTGTTGAAACGCGCACCGCACACTGTTTCCAAACGCAGTTTGAGAGCGAGCAACTCGGGCGTCCAGGGTACCGGTGTGAAGGTGGTACCTGAGTAGCGGTAGACCGCACCCGCATCACCGTGCCACGCCTGCAGTCGGGGAATGCGATGGGTTTTGCCGGCGATGGTCAAGCTCGGTTGCTCCCACTGCAGAGTTGCGCACAGCCGCTCGTACAACGCGTGCGCTTCCTCCTCATTCAGCCAGCTGCGCCACAGACGCACAGAGGCGGAAGGAAGAGGCAAAGTCTGCCACCCAGCAGCAGGAAACAAAGCGGGTTGATCGAGGTGGCGCATAGGCCCTAACCTCCGAAAACCTGGGGCTCCATCTCCATGGTGACACCAAAGCGCTCCGCCACATCGCGACGGATAGCCTCCGCTGTCGCCAACACGGCAGTGGCATCCACCCGCGCGGGATTAGTCAGCACCAATGCCTGATGCTCGTGAATTTTGATCTGCTGAAATACTCGGCCGCGCCAGCCCGCCTGATCGATCAGCCAAGCGGCCGCCAGTTTGCGCAGAGGTGCAGCACCGGTTTTTTGCGGCACGTCATAGGACGGCATGATGGGATAAGTGACCTGCAGAGATTCGTATAACGACCAAGGCACTACGGGGTTTTTAAAAAAGCTGCCGCAGTTGGGGATAAGCTGCGGGTCCGGCAGCTTACTGCGGCGCACATGGCAAACCGCATCAAATACGGCTTGAGCGGTAATCGCGCCGGTTAATTGTTCGCGCAGCGCGGGATAAGAAACTTCCGGAGAAAATTGCAGCGGCAGGCGCAGCACCACGGCGGTGATAATAAAACGATTGCGCAGGCGATTTTTGAATACGCTGTCGCGGTAGGCGAATTCACATTCTTCGGCATTGATTGAGACGAGTTCGCCATCCGGCAACGTCAGCCCCTCAACACGTTCGATAAAGCGATGAATTTCCACCCCGTAGGCACCGATATTTTGTACCGGCGCGGCGCCAACAGTGCCGGGGATCAGCGCGAGGTTTTCCAGCCCATAAAAACCGTTGCCCAGACACCATTCCACCAACTGATGCCAATTTTCTCCGGCGCCAATTTTGATCGTCGCATGGGTTTCCGTCAGCGCCAGAATCTCCCGACCTTTGATGCGCATATGCAGTACCAGCCCGTCTAGACGCGAACGCAACACCACGTTGCTGCCACTACCCAAGACATGCAAAGTCAGATGCTCATCCCGCACCAAAGCCAAGGCCTCGCGCAATGCGTCCAAGGATTCCACCGCACACAGGCGTTCCGCCGTCGCAGGTACGGCCAAGGTATTAAAGGACTGGAGATCGACCTCCCGCTGCAGCTGCATATCAAATCGCGGATTTCGCCAACGCGCGGATTTCCGGGCGTTTTCCGAGAATATCCGCGAGCAGGCCATCCGCCGCCTCTTCGATCAAATCGAGGACCAGCTCAAAGCCGTCGCTGCCGCCGTGATAAGGGTCCGGAACCTCCAGATAGGTCTGCTTCTGACTGAACTCCAGCAGCAAGCCGAGATGGCCGGCAAATCCTTCAGGACAGAGGGCTTTGAGCGCCTGCAGATTCTGTCCATCCATCGCCAGCACATAATCAAAATCGTGAAAATCCGTGACGGTGACCTGCCGACCGCGCTGCTGACTCAGGTCATAGCCGCGCCGCAACGCCGCCTTGCAACTGCGGGCATCCGGCAGTTCACCAATATGCCAACCGGAGGTGCCGGCGGAGTCCACCAGGATATAGCGCTCCAGCCCGAGCCGGCGCACCCGATCTTCCAATACACCCTGCGCCGTGGGCGAGCGGCAGATATTGCCCAGACACACCATCAATACTTGTGTCGGTTTCATTAGTTTTGCTCCAACAAACGTTTCACCCGCTCAAGATCTTCCGCGGTATCCACCCCACCGGGTACCGGCGCGCACGCTGGCGCCACATGGATCTGGTGACCGTTGGCAAGCACCCGCAGCTGTTCGAGTTTTTCAAAGGCTTCAAGAGCCGCCATCGGCCAAGTAACGAATTTATGCAGCAGCGCCACGCGGTAGGCGTAGAGCCCAATATGCCGCTGCGCCAGTTCTGCCGCGGGCAACTGTGGTTCCGGCGAGGAATAGGTATCGCGCCCCCAGGGAATTGGCGCCCGGGAAAAATACAGCGCTTTTTGCTGCAGATCGCTCACGACTTTGACGATATTCGGGTTGAAACAGTCGGCTGCGTGATGCAGTGGCTCAGAGAGGGTCGCAACACTTGCACTCGGGCTCTCCGCCAGATTGCGCGCCACCTGGTCGATCACTTCCGACGGCAGCAAAGGCTCATCCCCCTGAACGTTGACCACTATGGCGTTATCCGCCAGGCCGAGCTGGGTAACCACCTCTTGCAGACGGTCGGTGCCGGACTCGTGGTCCGGGCGGGTCATGCACACCCGCGCGCCGAAAGCGTTAGCCGCGTCGGCGACGCGCTGGTCGTCGGTAGCGATCCAAACATCGGTGGCGGCGCTGCGGCTTGCCGCCTCATAAACCCACTGGATCATCGGCCGGCCGGCAATCAGCTTCAAGGGTTTTGCCGGCAAGCGGGTGGAGCCGTAGCGGGCGGGAATAATCACGGAAAACGGCGTCATGAATACAACCTGGAATCAAGAGGTACGGGAATTGACCAGCGTTTGGCACAAATGATCGATCAGCGTCTGGGAAATCTGAGCTTCCACCACCAGCGCCCACCACTCATCCGCGGCGAAGGCTCGCACCTTAACCGCGTCTTTTTCGGTCATCAACACCACCGGCTCGCGCAGCGCTGAAAAATCCTCGGGAGCAAAGGCGTGATGGTCGGGAAATGCCCGCGTAGTGCCGCGGAAACCGAGACTCTGCAAAGTGGCGAAAAACCGCCGGGGATTGCCAATGCCGGCAATCGCGGCGGCGCCGTCTAGGTTCAACTGCTCCAGCGGCACCCGTCGGCCGGTTTTGACATGGCGCCAGGCCACCGGCTGCAGCAGCATCAAATGGGTTTTCCCGGGCAGCAACCAATCGGCGGCGAACAAACCGCCGTTGAGCAAAACTGCGTCTACTTCCAATAACCGCCGCGCCGGCTCCCGCAGTGGGCCGACCGGCAGGCAATGGCCATTGCCCAGACGGCGCTGGCTATCGACCACAGCGATTTCCCACGCCCGTCCGAGGCGGTAATGCTGCAAGCCATCGTCGCTGAGAATGACGTCACCCAGTTGCTGTTGCTCGACGTATTGCACAACGGCGACCCGGTCCGCCCCCACCACCACCGGGCAGCCGGTGGCGGCGGCAATCAGCACCGGTTCGTCGCCATAGGTCTGGGCATCGGCATCGGAAGGTAAAACTCTTACCGAAGCTGCAGCGGCCCCATAACCTCGACTGACCACCACAGGTTTAAAGCCCCGCTGTTGCAGCGTTCGGGCGAGGGAAATAATCGTAGGAGTTTTGCCAGTGCCACCGACGCTGATATTGCCGATAACGATGACGGGGAGAGAGGAGTGATAAGAGGAACGGCGCTGCTTATTGCGGCGCCGCGTGCTCAAGAATTGAAACAACCAGGAGAGCGGCAGGAAAAGCCAGAGCCAATCCGGCCGTGTGTACCACTGCCGCTCCAGACTGCGTTGCAATCTGCCCATCGGGCTTATTCTTTACCCGATGGATTTCTGGTGGTCATGGTCAGGTTGGTGTACCCGAGACGGCCCGCCGCATCCATTGCCTGCACCACTTTTTCGTAAGGCACATTGGCATCGGCAGTGATGATAAACGGCAGCTCTTTGTTGCCTTGCCCCTTCACCTCGATGGCTGTCAACAAGGTTTGCATCTGGCTGTTGACGAGACTTTCACCGTTGACCGCATAACTGCCATCCGCGCTGATCATCACTTCGATTTTCTCAACTGGCTGCGGAGCCTGCTGACCTTCCGCCTCCGGCAGGTCCACTTTCAAATGGGTTTCCTTGGTGAACGTGGTGGACACCATGAAAAAGATCAGCAGCAGAAACACCACGTCGATCAGCGGCGTGAGATTAATTTCATCGTGCTGTTTGCTTTGTCTGCGAAAATGCACGGATGCGTCCTCAGCCCGTTTTCAGATCGACACGACGCTCACTGTGCAGCGCGTCGACCAGCTTGATGGCCTCCTGCTCCATGGTCACCACCAGAGTGTCCAGACGGCGCAGGAAAAAGCGGTGGCTGAGCATCGCCGGTATCGCAACACACAAGCCGGCGGCCGTGGTGATCAGCGCAACCGAAATACCGCCAGCCAATGCGCCGGGGTTGCCGGATCCCTGTAAAACGATTTGGTTAAAGACTTCGATCATGCCGAACACGGTACCGAGCAGCCCGAGCAAAGGCGACACGGAAGCGATGGTGCCGAGCGTATTGAGAAAGCGCTCCATCTCGTGAACGACTTGGCTGGCGGCCTCTTCAATACTGTCCTTCATGACTTCGCGGCCGTGGCGGGAATTGCTCAAGCCGGCGGCTAGAATGCGCCCGAGGGGTGAAGAACGGCGCAGTTCCTTGAGTTTTTCCGCGTCCATCTGGTTGGTCTGAATCCAGTTCCACACCTGCCCCAACTGGTTGCGCGGCGCGATTTTGTTGGGATTCAAGGTCCAAAACCGCTCGATGGTGACGGCGATGGTAATGATTGAGCAGATGATGATCGGCAGCATCAACCAGCCGCCGGAGACAATGATTTCGAACACCGGTGTACCCCGTTCTCGTTATTTTTGCCGCCGTATCATACATGATTTGACCTTGGCCAGCGCAACGCAAAAACGCGGCTTTTTTGCCTTCACCTGGGCAGCAGCAGGTGCCACAAGCGCACGCGCTGCTCGCGCGCCTTGGCCACTTCGAGCCCATCCGGTCGCCAGGTAAAAACCAGGGCACCATCGGTTGCGGTGTTGTAACTGGCGGTACCCATTTCCGCGTAGCGCTGTTCCACCTTGGGATGGGGATGGCCATAGCGGTTTTTATACCCCGCACTGAACACCACATGCTGAGGACGTAAGCGATACAACAGGCGATAGGATGACGAGCTGTTGCTGCCATGGTGCGGAGCCAATACCCAGTCCACGGGGTCTGCCAACACTTCCAGCAGCTTGCGTTCCACCGAGCGGTCCACATCTCCGGGCAACAACAGACGCGCAACGCCATCCTCTGTAGGCACCTCCACCAGCAGAACGCAAGAGCTGTTATTGCCGGAGAGCCGATGATCTTCCGGCGGCCATACGATGGTGAAGGTCACCGAGTCCTCCTGCCACGACTGCCCCTGGCGACAAAGCTCGCCAGCACCGGGCAAGGTGTCGAGGGTTTCCCCCACTATTAGTCGATCAACCCTAAACGCCGTCGCTATGCTCTGGGCTCCGCCTGCGTGGTCCAAGTCGGCGTGGCTGATCATCAAATCGAGCTGGCGCACACCCAGATGGCGCAGATAGGGCGCCACTATGCGACTGCCTGCATCAAAGTTGTCGGAAAAGGCGGGGCCAGCGTCGTAGAGCCAGGTTTTGCCGGGAGTCTGCAGGATCACCGCCTGCCCCTGCCCCACATCCATCACCGTTACCCGCAGCAGATAATCCGGCCGCTGCACCGCCCCCAATGCAATCACCAACCAAAGTGCGCCGATACCCCGCACCCGCAGACCGGCAGGAGCCAGCAAAAGCACAACGCCAGCGCCGATCAGCAGCAAATCAAGTGTGGTGAGCTGATGACTTGGCCACCACAGCAGCACCGGCAAATCCTGAAGCATGCCCAGCCACCACCACAACCAGGTAAACACCTGATCCATTCCCCGCAACAGCCAATATGCTGCGGCGGGGATAACGGGATGAATTAAGGCGGATAGCAGCAATCCCGGAACCAAAAGAAACGACACCACAGGAACCGCCACCAGATTGGCGACCGGGGCCGAAAGACTGGCGCTTTGCCCGCTTAACCAAAGTGGCAACATCAGGCCGACCGCCATTATTGGCTGGGTGACGAGAAATGCTCGTAGCGGCTTTTGCTGGCGCCTGCCACTGAACACATAGAACAGCAGGGCCACGGCGAGAAAAGACAACCAGAATCCTGCACTCTCCCACGCCAAAGGCTCGTTCAACCCGACCACAGCCAAGGCCACACCCAATAACGTAAAGGGCGAAAGGTTGAGGCCAAAAACCCGGCACAACATCAGCGCAAGACAAGCCACCAGCGCGCGAATGGTTGGAATGGAAAACCCGGCGAGCGCTGCGTAATACGCTGCTCCGGCACAAGCCAGCAGCGGCGGCAGCCATTGCATAACCAGCGCGTTCGAGCCGCGATGGCAGCAACCCAAAATCCGGCCAAACACAGCCCCCAACAAAAAACACCAGCCAGCCACTAGCCCTACGTGCAATCCGGAGATCACCAACAGGTGCACTGTTCCCGTCGCCTGCAGACGCGCCCAGTCGTCCTGGGAGATTTCACTCTGCTCGCCGATCAATAGCGCCGCCCAAAAGCGCCGGTAAGGTGATTCGCCACTATCGAGTAGAGATTCGAGCAAGGTTGCGCGATAACCTGCCCAGGTCCAGCGCTCGCCGATGTGCTCTGCTTTGCGCACCGAACCCGTGGCCACTACGTCCTGGGCGAGAAGCCACGCGTGATAATCAAAGCCGTGCAGATTTACCGTGCCGCGTGGACGGCGCAGTTTCACCGGCCCTTGCCAGATCTGCCCGGTCTGCAAATCGTGCTGCGCGCGATACCAGGACAGCCGCACGCGGCGCTGAAGCAACTCCATCGGACATTCCGCGCCGACGCAACCGACATCATTAATCTCCGCCACAAAGGCCTGTGACGCTGGGCTTTTGCGCGGAATGGAGACTATGGTGAAAGTGATGGTGTGCACGCTCTGATCGAATTGCGGCGAGAGCTGCGCGGCGCACAAGCGCTGTAAATTCCAGCTGCCCAATGCCATGCCGAGAAAAGCGCAGGCCAAAGCGCCCATAAAGATTTTCTGATAGCGCGATAACAGCAGGCAACCCAAGGCAGCACATGACAGCAAGGGCACTGACCAGGGAAAGGAGTAGACCGGGATGTGAATTATTCCGGCGGCAAATGACCAAAGGTAAAGCAACGACGCCTCCATGCGAGCGACTGACACGTCCAAGTGACAGGCTGCAAATCTAGCATGAGGCGCGCGGCAGAACTACCCGGCGCTTGTGGTTTTAGGCCGGGGGACTGGGCATAATGCGCCCTCGCAAACGCCAAATTGATTTGTATCCGATGCCGCGCAAGTTTTTGAAACGCTGGTTACCCGACGCGAAAAAAGTCCGCGAGGCACCGCGTTTGCAATTCCTCGGCAAATTGCTCCACGACCCTAATTTATTTCACCTGAANCGCAACTCCGTCTCCCTCGCCTTTATGGTGGGNCTGTTCGTCTGCTTTTTGCCNATACCAGGNCAAATGCCNGTCGCCGCAGCTCTCGCCTTGATCGTGCGCTGCAATTTGCCGATTTCCGTGAGCCTGGTCTGGCTAACCAATCCGGTGACCATGCCGGTGTTGTTTTACGCGGCTTATAAAGCCGGTGCCTGGATGTTGGGACGACCGCCGGTGGGCTTTCATTTTGAGTTGAGCTGGGACTGGCTATCGACGGGATTTCTGGCGATCTGGAAACCGTTTTTGCTCGGCTGCCTGACGTTTGGTATAGGTTCCGGTCTGGCGGGCTATTTATTGGTGCAGGGATTTTGGCGCTGGCACGTCGCGGATCGCTGGAAACAGCGCCGCGAACGTCGCCGAGAAAAATAATTAAGGCAAAGTAAAAACCACTTTAACTCCGTCGTTTACCGCCGCTTTATCCACATACGCAATTGCACTGGGTTCCGCCGCCACTTTGGCAACAGCCTCGGCAGAATTACCCAACTCCGGCGGCGGTGTGCCCTTGCCGGTAAAAACCAGTTTTGACCAATAGGCTTTTAACTGCGAGCTCGATTTTCCCAATACCTTTTCATCAAACTGATGACGATTGCCATCGTCCGCCGATAAATAATAAACCGTCGCTTTGCTGCCATCGGCGAAGCTGGATTTCTTCACCATAAATAAAGCTTCAAGTTCGTCTTTGGCAAAGCTGTTGCTGTTCGACGGATGCACGATAACCACGACTTCCGCAAAGGCAGCGGCGCTTGCAGCCGCACTCAAAAGACAAATTAACACGCTGCGAATAATTTTCATGGTGCGATTCCTCAGAAGACCAGGTCAACGCCGAAGCGCAACAAGCGATTTTTTTCGCCATCCATTCCCTCGGCCTCGGTAAATGCGATTTTAAAGGCGGCGGAATGATGGAAGTCGTAACGCAGAGCCACATCGATCAATGTTGTTTCATCTTCCGTGGCTGCAGCAGCACCTGCGACTATCTGCCCAACAGTTGGTCCTCCCAGAGATATATTCGCCGCGTCGGCAGGTACGCCGTTGAGGACATCATTCGGCGGATCCGACTTGGATTTGGAATAGGTCAGCAGCGGAATCCATTTGCCAAACCGGTAGCCGGCGGCAACGTAATAGGCATCCGTTTCAGCGAGCAAACTGTCATCCACGCTGTATTGAATATATTCAACATCAAATAAAAAATTGTTGCGATCTACACCCAGCGCAAAACTGAAAAAGTCGCTTTCGTCACCCTCTACGCGCAGATTATCCGCAAGACGCAGCAGATCCTGACTATAGGTCCCGCCCACGGAGCCGATGGTATCCGCCAAAGTTTCAACTTCCGGCAATAATATGGTCACTTTTGAGCGAATGTAGCCCGCACGCAAAGTCAACCAATCGCGAGTAGCCGTCCAGTTGAGTCCGGCGAGGTTTTCCAAATTGGCGTCATAACCTAGGGTTTCACCTTCGAACTGACCGTAAATCACCTGCAAGGTGGAATCCCAACTGCCAAACTGATTGTTGTAAACAAACGAGAGCCCGTCATAACCGGAAAATTCAAAACCGTAAACCGTCTGTGGCACGCTAAGCCAGTTGTAGGCATAACCCACATCGATAAAATCGGAATAGCGATAAAACGGAATGCGAATACGCCCCGCGCTGACCTGCAGATGTTCGCTGATATCGTAGGTCAGATAAGCCCATTCGATGACAGGGTCATAAGAATTTTGGCCGCGCCCGATAACCTGCATGGTCGCTTTCAATTTTTGATCGAGCTTGGCATCGACCTGCAGCGCCATCAAAGATTCATGACGAAAATTCAGGGTATCGTCATAACCGTATAAAGTGTCGTCGGAACTCAACGTCGAGCCACCCACAAATGAGGCAAAACCGCGAAATTGAATATCCGCCGCACTGGTCGTCTGAGCGGTCAAGCCCAGCAAAAATGCACAGGCGGTGCAAGGCCATATATGTTTCTTCATAAATCCCCCTTTTTTGTGATTACACCGGATGCCGGTGCGTCATACACGGAAACTGCGCGTGATTTCGCTCATTTCCCTGGCGGATTTCGCCAGGCGCTGACTGACAGAACTCAGCAACGCGGAGCGTTCTGCGGTTCTCTCAGAGCCTTCGTGAATTTCGTTGATGGTCTGCACCACTTCCTGGACGACTCGCGCCTGAATATGGGTGGCCTGCGCGATTTTTTCGTTCATCTGATTGATATTGCTGATGGACAAATTAATGGCCTGCAGGCTGTCGCCGGCGTTATTGGCTTTTTCCACACTGATCTGCGCCTGGGTTGCACTTTCCTGCATCACCGACACAGCCGATTTGGCGACTTGCTGCAATTTGCTAATGGTTTCTTGAATTTCGAGGGTGGATTCCTGAGTGCGCGACGCAAGGGTGCGCACTTCATCCGCAACCACCGCAAAACCTCTGCCCTGCTCTCCCGCTCTGGCAGCTTCGATCGCGGCGTTGAGCGCTAATAAATTGGTCTGCTCCGCAATGCTTCTAATCACGTCCAGTACATTACCGACTTTGCTGCTGTCTTTTTCCAACTGGTGGATAACGTCCTGGATATTGAGGACGTTATTAGCGAGTTTCTGAATACTGCTGACGGTTTGCGCCACAATTTCGTGGCCGGCGCTGGCGGTTTTGTTCGCCTCTGCCGCAGCCTGGGCCGCAAGTGTTGCACTGTCCGCAATATCGCTGACGTTATTGCTGATTTCATCGATAGCGGATTTTGCACGGGTGGAGGCGTTGCGCTGCTGTTCAATAGTTTGGTTGGCAGTCTCCGCCATTTGATTGAGATTGCCCGCGAGTTCGTTTAAGGGTTCAGACGTTGCCACCACCCGCGCAATCACTTTTTGCAGCTTGTCCATAAAAGAATTGAACCAGTAAACTAACTGGCCAATTTCATCGCCACTGCGCGAGTGCAAACGCACCGTCAAATCGCCATTTTCTTCCGCAATATCCCGCAGTGAATTCACCACCTCGATCAAACTGCGTTTGATGCCGCGCACCAGAGGCACTGTTACCAGCACCAGCAAAACCAGCGTGATCGCTCCCATCACTACACCCAGCTCCACCAGCCTTTCCGCGGCTTTATTGGTGTCGGCGAAACGGTTTTGAAATTGCTGCAGGCGATCTTCCTGAAATTTTTCGAGTTTTTTACGAGTATTATCGTAGGACTGATTCATTGCGGCCGAGCGGCTGCCGAGCAGACTGAAATCCGCCGAACCCTCCAGCATCATCTTGGCGAGATCATAGGCCTGGTCGAAATAGGTGTCGAAATCCCGCTCCATAACTTCGACTTCTGGACGCAGTGTTCCTGCCAGAGCGGCGAGCTGTTGAAAATCCTGCCGCAGAGCTTCGTAGGATTTTCGGGCGAGTTGTAGCGATTCTTCATCGGCAGTGGTGGCCGCGGCCTGCAGATCTTCATTAATACGTTCCAGGCCAAAAAGAACTCGGTCAGAGAGGCGCAGCACCGGAAAATCGCGATCGCGCGCAGTCTGTAACATTTCGGCATTGCGCAACGCCATACCGGCGTTGATCGTCAAATAGATAGCAAAACTCACCACCGCAAGCAGTGGAATAATATAAATCTTGCGGTCAACCGACAGACCAGAGAGAACAGCCATATGTCATCCGTTGGTATTTTCGCGCCAATAATCAAGGGAAAACTGGGTAGCGAGTACTTATTACCAAGGAGTATAGACAAGGCCTAATAAGCCGCGAGGCGACAGAGAAGAAAATGTAAAAAAGTTTTAATAAGAATATGTTAATTATATTTCTAGATAAGAAAATGGGACGACCAAGATTGAAAGCATAACGCCAACTTTTCTAACCGCAGCTACTCGTAGCGCAACACATCCGCCGGCCGGGTTCGACTGGCGCGCCAGGCGGGATAAAGGGTGGCGACAAAGCTCATCACCAAAGCGGTAACCACCACTCGCACTATATCGTCCGACGCAATCTCAATAGGCAGATACGTAAGCGGATACACGTCCGACTTTAAAAACTGCACGTCAAATAACAACTCAAAAAAATGCACCAGCGGTTGTACCACCAGCGTAAGTAATAAACCAAAGATCACGCCCAGAGCTGTACCGATAACACCGATAACAGTCCCCTGCACCATAAAAATAGCCATTATGTCTCTGGTGGAGGCGCCGAAGGTGCGCAATATGGCGATGTCCCCCTGCTTTTCCACCACCACCATCACCAAGGTGGACACCACGTTAAATGCCGCAATTGCCACGATCAGCGACATCAGCAACGCCACCAGTTTTTTTGACATATGGATGGCCTGGTAGAGGTTGCCGTGGGTATTCAACCAACTGGTGCCGTAATAATTGCGTCCCAGCTGAGTTAACGCGTTCCAGACAATTTCCCGAGCAGAATAAAGATCTTCGACTTTAATGCGCATGCCGGAGATTTTGTCCGGCTGTGCGGTAAAACCGGCCGCGGTGGCGAGATGGGTAATGGAGAGAGAGTTATCCAGTTCGGTGCGGGTTTTCAGAATTTTCAGCAGCGTAAAATAGCCGATGCGCGGCGCCGCTCCGGCGCGCTCTCCCGGCACCACCAGCATCAGCTGTTCGCCTTCCTTCACGCCAAGACGCGCCGCTATGGTTTCCCCCAGCACCAATTGATCCCCGCTGCCCTCCATACGGCGCATGACGTCAGCACTGAGAAATTCTTGCAGGCGCGACACGCGGATTTCCTGCTCCGGCTCTATACCGTACAACACCACCGGTTCGGATTTACCTTGAAAGGACACCAGCCCCTCGAGCTGCACAAAAGGCGCCGCAGCCTGAATGCGCGGCTGCGCCTCCAGGCGGGACTGCAGCTCGCGCCAGTCGGTCACGCCGCCGCGCTCATAAACCGCCGCCTGTGGCACCAGCGCCAATATTTTTTCCCGCAGTTCGCGATCAAAACCGTTCATGATCGACAATACGGTGATCAATAGACCGACGCCCACTACCAAACCGGTAATGGATACGCCGGAGAAAAACGAAACAAATTGATTATTGCGCTGGGCGCCCGTGTAGCGCAGCCCGATAAAAACCGGCAGCTTCATTGCGGATCAACCCGTCGCAGAGCACCTTCGTGCAGTTCCAGCACCGAATTCATGGTGCGGGCGAATTGCAGATCGTGGGTCACCACCACAAATGCCGTGTCCAGCTGCTCGCTCAACTCCTGCATCAACGCCTGAATGGCGCGCGCATTTTTGCCGTCGAGATTGCCGGTGGGTTCATCCATCAACACGCAGGCGGGGTTATTCGCCAAGGCTCGCGCAATCGCAACCCGCTGGCGTTCACCGCCGGATAATTGCGCGGGCTTGTGGGTTTCTCGACTTGCTAAGCCCACCCGCTGCAATAATACCTGCGCGCGGGAAAATGCTTCGCTGCGTGGCGTGCGTGCGATCAGCAATGGCATGGCGATATTTTCCAAAGCGCTGAATTCGGCGAGCAAATGATGGAATTGATAAACAAAGCCGAGATATTGATTGCGCAATTTGCCGCGGGCGTTTTCGGATAATTGCGAGAAGGGTTGATCCTTCAGGTAGACGACACCGGCGTCCGGTTTGTCGAGTCCACCCAACACGTTCAACAGCGTGGATTTGCCTGATCCGGATGCGCCGACAATGGCGAGATGCTCACGGGCGGCGACGCGGAATTCGAGATTGCGCAATATCTGCAATTTTTGCGGCCCCTGCTGATAGCTTTTGTCGATACTCTCGCAGTACAAAACACCGCTCATGGCAATTCTCTTCTGATTTAAACGTTATAGCGCAGGGCTTCCGCCGGCGCGATTTGCGAAGCGCGCCAAGCTGGGTAGCAGGTCACCAGAAAGCTGATCAGGGCGGCGCCACTGCACACCCAGATCACATCGGCCCACAAAAGTTGCGACGGCATGGTGGTAACAAAATACACCGTTGGGTCGAAAATCTGCGCGCCCATGGTCTGCTCCACCGCCGTGACCATAGCGGCCAAATTGAACGCCACCAAAATACCGAGGCTGGCGCCGATCAAAATCCCCACCATGCCGATCACCGTTCCCTGCACCATAAAAATTCCCACCACGCCACCGGCCGACATTCCCATAGTGCGCAGCACCGCAATGTCAGCGCGTTTTTCGGTGATCATCATGATCAAACTGGTGACGATATTAAATGCGGCCACGGCGATAATAATGCCGAGCATAATGCCGACGACGGTTTTTTCCATTTTGATGGCTTGGAAAAGACTGCCCTGGGTTTCGCTCCAATCGCGGGTTTTATATTGCGGCCCCAGGTCGCGCTGCAGATCGCGCAATAATGCCGGCGCTTTATAAATATCGTTGAAGCGCAAGCGCAGGCCATCCACCCCACCCTGTCGCCGCAACAATTTTTGCGCATCGGCGATATGCATCAAAGCGAGGGATTGATCCAACTGCGCGCCCACCTCAAATACACCGACAACGGTAAAGCGTTTAGTGCGCGGAAAAATACCGGCGGGAGTGATCGACACATCGGGCAAGGTAATCTGCACTTTATCGCCGATGGTGACCGAGAGATAACGCGCCAGTAGACTGCCGAGCACGATTTGATATTCCCCCGCCTGCAAATCATCCAGATCCCCCACCAGCATATGCTGATGCACCACAGACACCGAGCGCTCCGTTTGCGGATCTATACCCTGAATTTCCAGACCGTGGACACTGCCGTCATAGGTCACAAGGCCGTGCCCCGCCACATAAGGTGCAGCGCCTTGCACGCCGTGGCCCGCCATCACCCGCTCAACCAGGACAGGCCAATCTTGCAGCGGCTTGTCAGCTTCAACAAAACCGTGGGGAACTACACGCAAGATGCGATCTTTCAATTCCCGGTCAAAGCCGTTCATGACTGAGAGGACCACAATCAAGGCGAAAACGCCCAACGCCATACCAATAAACGCAAACAGGCTGACAAACGAAATAAACGTGTTACGTCGTTTTGCCCAGGTATAACGCAGGCCTATGTAGAAAGGGAGCAATGAATTCATGGCGCGCATTAGAGCGGAATTCCGGGGACAGGACAAGCTGATGGGACACCGTCCCGAGCTGCGGCCATTGCGCAGTCAGAAAACCTTCTGACTCAAGCGGACTGGCACTACAATGGCGAATTGTTGATAGTCAGCCAGAGAGGCTCATGAAAACTCCCCCACGCTTGCAACCGTTACTGGACGACGGTCTGATCGACGAGGTCATCCACCCGCTGATGAGCGGCAAAGAAGCATCCGTCTACGTCGTGCGCTGCGGCCGCGAAATTCGCTGCGCTAAAGTCTACAAGGAAGCCCACAAACGCAGCTTTAAGAAAGCAGTGCAATATCAAGAGGGCCGCAAAGTCCGCAACAGCCGTCGCGCCCGCGCCATGGAGAAAGGCTCGAAATTCGGTCGCCAGCAGCAGGAAGACACTTGGCAGAACGCGGAAATCGACGCTTTGATTAAGCTCGCCAATGCCGGCGTCAGGGTTCCAACACCATACGGTTGCTATGACGGTGTGTTGTTAATGGAGTTGGTGACGACTGAAGACGGCGAAGTAGCGCCGCGCCTGAACGACGTGATCCTCACGGAAGAACAAGCACTCGAAGATCATGCAGTGATGATGCAATACATAGTGCGTATGTTATGCGCCGGCCTGATCCACGGCGACCTGTCGGAATTCAATATCCTCGTCGACGATTACGGCCCGGTCATCATCGACCTCCCCCAAGCCGTCGACGCCGCCGCCAACAACAACGCCCGGCGCATGTTGGAACGCGACATCAACAAAATGCGCGACTACTACAGCCAATTCGCACCGCAATTACAGCAGACCCAATACGCCAAAGAAATTTGGGCGCTTTATGAAGATGGGGAATTACATCCAGATATGGAATTGACCGGGCATTTTACCGATTCAGACGAAAGTGCTGACGTGGATACGGTACTGGCGGAAATTCGCGCGGTGTTGGAGGAGCAAAGGGAGCGGGAAGAGCGCAGGAAGGAGGATTAATTTTCTCTTATTAAAACAGTAGAGAGATAAATAAAAAAACGGCCCGAAGGCCGTTTTTAAGTTTCCAAAAATTTCAAAAATTACCAACCGGTAATTTCTTTCAGACCGTTGCCAATTTCCGCCAAGCTGCGAACCGTTTTTACACCCGCGTCTTGCAGAGCAGCGAATTTCTCATCTGCAGTACCTTTACCACCAGAGATAATCGCACCGGCGTGGCCCATGCGTTTTCCGGGAGGAGCGGTTACACCGGCGATATAAGAAACAACCGGCTTGGTGACGTTGGCTTTGATAAATGCAGCCGCTTCTTCTTCAGCAGTACCACCGATTTCACCGATCATTACAATCGCTTCAGTCTGCGGGTCATTCTGGAACATTTGCAGAATGTCGATGAAGTTGGAGCCAGGAATCGGGTCGCCGCCGATGCCGACGCAGCTGGATTGGCCGAAACCGAAATCGGTGGTTTGTTTAACCGCTTCGTAGGTCAAAGTACCGGAACGGGAGACAATACCTACGCGACCAGGCTTGTGAATGTGACCGGGCATAATGCCGATTTTGCATTCGCCGGGCGTGATCACGCCGGGGCAGTTGGGCCCGATCAGACGCACGCCGAGTTCATCACATTTCACTTTGCACTGAAGCATATCCAGGGTAGGAATGCCTTCGGTGATGCACACGATCAATTTAACACCGCTATACGCTGCTTCCAGAATGGAGTCTTTACAGAAAGGTGCAGGCACATAAATAACGGAGGCGTCAGCGCCGGTTTGCTCAACCGCTTCCAACATGGTGTTGAATACGGGCAAACCGAGATGTTTT
>Ga0065721_10004545_pt1 | contig 45243 bp, 37 predicted proteins | sample Mesricmetagenome_FD_59108 | JGI IMG/M metagenome (GOLD analysis project Ga0065721, IMG submission 59108) | Mesophilic microbial community from rice straw/compost enrichment Sample: eDNA_1 v2 (version 2) | ecosystem: Engineered > Solid waste > Grass > Composting > Bioreactor | place: USA: Davis...
CGCTCTCTCCTGTGAGCGTGCAGGTCACGTTGCTGGGGGCGAGCTTTTCGATGGTGCGGCAAATTTTCAGCATGCCAGGGTCGCAGGCAATGATTCCGCTCAATGGCGCCTGTTGCTGTTCCTGCAGGCGGCGATGTTGCTCTTCCAGGTTATAGATATGAAATGCCCGCTGCAGGATTAGATCCAGTGTATCGGCGTTGACGGGCTTCTGATAAAAGTCATAAGCGCCCATGGCTACGGCGCGCACGGCATTTTCATAATCGGAGTTGCCGGTCATCACAATGATCTTGGTGGAGGGACTCAGTGCGGTGATTTCGCGGATACAGCGAAACCCCTCTTCCACACCCTCGTCGTCCGGCGGCAATCCCAAGTCCTGCAGAATGATGGCGGGTTCGTGCAAGCGCACCGCGGCCAGCGCCTCCTCGCGGTCGCCCGCCACGATCACTTCATATTGGTCAAAGTGCCAGCGCAGTTGGCTTTGCAAACCAAGATCATCTTCAACAATTAAAAGTTTTTGCTTGTTTTGTAGTTTGCTCATTGGGTCAAGAGGCTGTTGTGGGATAGGCGAGGGCCATGGTAAATCAACTTGAGTGTCTGTGCATGGGATTCTGGGGCTATCAGGTCGCGGTAACCGGTAGAGAGAGCGTAAAGGTCGTGCCTTCGCCTTTGGTGCTTTCTACCGTGAGGTTGCCGCCAAGGGTCTGGACATAATCCCGAGCCTGATAAACACCTATACCCATACCTTTGCCGGTTTTGGTGGTGTCGAAAGGTTTGAAGAGGCGGTTGCGGATAAAGTCTTCATCCATGCCTTCGCCATTATCCTCAATAGCGACAAAGACGACGTTGTTTTCATAGTGCACGTGTAAGTCGATGAATCCGCTGGGAAGTGTGGCGTCTTGGGCATTTTGGATCAGATGCACAAACACCATGACCAAGCTGTCCCAGTCGCCTTTGACCCTGATGTCGTCGTGCTCATTGCGCAAAGTTGGTACTGGTTGTCCTTTCTGACAGCGTTTGACTGCCTCGACCAGCACGTCATTGAAATTAAGCACCCGCACGCCTTCAGGCTCATTGCGCTGCAACTTGCGCAGCAGATTATTCATGCGGGTGACAGAGTTGTTGATGGTTTGAATGGCGTCCTCTACGAATGCAGGGTTGTCCTTGTGCTTCTCCGCGTTTTTCACCACCAACGATTGTTGCGCGATCAGATTTTTCAGGTCGTGCATTACATAAGCAGCGAGTTTGTTGAATGCGTCGAACTGCCGCGCTTCTGCCAATTGTTCTGCCTGCTCGTGGCGCTCGAGGTAATTGGCGATTTGTCGCCCGACCGTTTTTAGCAGGTCGAGATCTTCCCAATTGAGCGACGCCTCTCCGGTGGGGCTGGTCAACACCATAAAGCCGATCAACTCGGACTCATTGAGCAGCGGCAGAATCAGCCATATGTCTTCAATGTGCCGTGCCCATTCGGGCAGATATTGATTGTTTTGTGCCAGCGGGTCTTGTGAGCCAGTGAAGGAGGGCAAAAACACCCACTCCGATTGTTCCAGCGCCTGAGAAAATGCGCTGTCGTCCGGCTCTATAGCTTCTAGCACACTGATAGCGATGTTGTCCTGGAAAACGGGCACCAGGACCTTGCCCCGGCGCAGCCAAAGTGCGCCACCGCTGCTTTTGAATATGGTGGCGACGGCGCTTAAAGCGCGTCGATGTACATCCTCTGGTGAAGTGGGCTGCGACAGCCGTTCGATAAGTTTCAGCCACTCCGTACGGTAGTCATATTTATGACTGAACAGATGTTTGTTGATCAGCACGGTCAAGCGCTCGCGCACGGTGCGCGAGGTGAATACCAGTGCTATGGCGATAATGGCTGCGGCGAGCAGCAGCGAATAGGCGACTTCTCCCCAGTCGCCACCGTAGATGCGCACGTAATATCCCCCGAGGGCGATTATCGCTAGCAGGGAGCCAGCCAGGGTGAGCGAAGTGGTGTAAAACACCACCGGGCGAGAGAGCGACAAGCGTGCGGTTTGATCCTGGGTTTGATTCAGGGTGATGGCGGCAATGCCCATAAACACACTGGTGACTATGACGATAACGGCGCGGATCTGAAAAAAGCCGGCATTCAGCTCCGGCTGTACCAGGCTCTGAGAAAAAAAGTAGACGTCGTAAATAAAGATGGCGGCGAGGTTCAAGCACAGTAATTTCAGCAGGCGAATTGTTTGCACATTGCGATAGAGCTGCTCGACATTGAGCAGGGCGACAATTGCGAAGACGATACCCTGCAAAACCAGCACAATTTTGGCTTCCAGCCACGCCGGTTCAAGCAGTACATATAAACCGTCGACTATTAGCACGGCACCACAAAAACCGTATACCCCAAAGGTATAGCTGCGCGGCAGACAGTTTTGGCAGTAATGACGGATGGTTTGTGTTGTCGCCAATATCCAGGCCGCGAAATGGGCTGCTTCAACCAGCATTAAATGGCCCAAGGAAAAATTCATAGACTCGCTTAAGCCGATATTGAGAAGCCAAACGGTTTGCATGGCGCTGGCGGCCACGAATGACCAGTGCAGGGTTTTGCGGCGGATTTGGCTGAGGAAAATACCGGTCAGGATAAATGAGAGGATGCTGGCGCTGATAAAGGCGACTTGCGTAACGCTGTCAATTTCCATGGCGGTTCCTGTGGCAAGCACGCCTCCTGAGTTCACCTGAATCGCGTGTGTGGTGGGCTCGGATCTGGCGGCGGCGGTCAGCGGCGGGATAACCGGGATGAAGCGGTTGGCGTGAGGTTTCGCCGGGACCTGCTGTCGCTGGTGCTGTGTTGTTATTGCGTTCTATGAATCAAGGCCGGCATATGCGGGCGCCGGCGAGAGCGCCGCGATTGTACCAGGAAGTGATAGGGCGGAGGGAGGCGCTCAGGTAGCGCCTTCGGTGGTGAGGTTGTTGACAACTTTGCCCATGATTCGGTCGAAGAATGGGCGGGTGTCGACCAGTCTTGCGCGGTTAAATTGCATGTCATACGCAAATTGTTTGCGGGTTTTTTCCAGCGCTTTAAAACCCAGGCGGTTGACGAAAATATAAGTGTCCGCGTCGATTTTGGATGCCAGCTTGCAACGCACTTTCTTGCCGGAATCCTCATCAAAATACTCAAGCCAAGTTCCCTCGGGCATGTTTTTGGCCATTTCATAAAAGCCGGTGGACAGCTCCTCATAGCGGGCTTGCTGTCTCTCTACTGCGGTCATCTCTTCCCAGGTTTTGGGCGCATTTTCACCTTTGCCGAGAGCTTCTTTTTGTTCGCTGTTGAGCGGTGCCACGGTTTCCTGGATCTGTGGTGCGGTGGGTGCGACACGCAGGGCATCTTCAAGCGCAGCTACCTTCGCCTTGCGTGCGTCGCGATTGTCAATGGCGACTTCCAGGCCGCGCTCGATGCGATCCAGTAACTCAGGCAAGAGGCGTTCGCGGCGTTGTAGAGATCTGGCATCTTCATGTTCCTGGCTGATCCAGATCAGGTCGGACACTGTCTGCTCATTGGATACCCACTCACTGCTCTCCGCTCCCTGTTTTAGATGGGTGATGACCATCACCTGCAGCCAATGTGTGGTGAGAAAGCCGCGCACAAATTCCGGCAGATCGACCGCTTTGAGTTTTTGGTAGAGGGATGTCTGTGCGGCAATGCGGGCCTGTTTGATGCGCGATTTGCCCGCCTCGGTTTGAGTGGTGCGCTGCTCGACCACGGAGGACTTGCGGCTTTCTTTTTCGACTACGCCGTCAAGTTCCGCATGGAGTTCGTTGAAAATCCGGTCGTCAGTTTTGTATTGGCGGTTGAGGATTTGCACGATCTCCACCATCTTGCGATAGATCGGGTCGCGATCCAGCGGCTTCGTGGTATCAAAGGCTATGCCTATGCGGGTAATGCTGTTGATCAGCAGGCGCGCTGGGTGTTCCGGGTTACTGAAGAAGCTGCGGTCGCGCAGGGCCACTTTCAGGATGGGGATCTGCAGACGGCAGATCAGCGACTGGATCTCGAGGGGCAGGGCGTCGTCCGCGAGAATTTGATCGAAAAACATGGCCACCAGATTGATGACGTTTTCTTCGTTTTGATCCAGCGCCTGTGGCTGGGCCGGGTTGTTTTGCTTCAGAACCTGGGTGACGACGTCGGCCACTATATTGCGCGGTGCTCCCGTGGCGAGCATCTGATCATAGGTCGGCTGGGTCTGGGTCAGCAGACTTGTCAATTCCGGGGCTGGCATTACTGGGCCGGGATTGGTGGTGTATATGTAGCAGTTAAATTGCGGAGTAGCTCCTCCGGCAACGCCGCCAGCAGTGCCGGCCGGCGAGCCCACGAAGGCAAAGTTGCGCGCGGCCGCCATCAGCATACTGAGGGCGTCGTATCCCATGCGGAATTCCGGCATGGGCGCGAATGCGGGGTTGGCCTCCATCGACGCGCTGGCTGTGCCAGACACGGGAGCGGCTCCGCCGTGTACAACTTTGTTGTCGAGATTTTTGGGGACCTTCGGCAGTATGCCGGCATCCATTAAAATCTGGTTGGCGTCGGCGTAGACGTGGCCGAGCTGCTTCAGAATGTGCTTTTCAAACAGTTTGTACAGAATCAGCTTGGCTTTGATGTTGATTTCCAGCGTGGTCTGACAGGCCTCAATAAAGGCTTTGGTCAGTGGGCCGGGGTCGAGAGGGTTGTTGTCTTCCTTGATTTCAATCTGCAGCAGCAGGTGATCCAAACGCATGCCGAGCTCGTAGAGCTCCTCGCGGTAGATATCGCGAGTGCGACTGACCATGTTGCTGCGCGCCAGATCCACCTCGAGATCGTCGCCGTCCACAATGGCCAGTTTGGTGTCCTGCTCGCGCTCCAAGGTATCAAGGCCGCCTTGGTTATTGGCATCGATAAGATCGCTGAAGTTCTGGCTGGTGGTGCGTAAAAATCGATTGGCGATGCCTTCGCGGCGCACACGGATTTCGCGCATGGCCTCGAAGTAAAGATTCTGCTCGTTGTTGCTGGAGGCGCGTCTTGAGAGGTCGTAAAACAGGTCGTCGGTGGCGGAAAACAAGTGCGCCAACAGCTGTTCGCAATGAGTGAGAGTGTTCTTTTGGATGTGGGCCAGCAGGCGCGGCGGCTGGATAGGCTCGCGACCACGCTGATTGATCAATTCCAAATGGCCCGGTTTTAAAGGTTTGCGTGACATATGTCGCTCTAACTCATGAAATGGGCGCTCAACCTTGAGCTGCAGAAACCATTTAAAAACAATGGTTTTTGCCGATGTACATTCCAGCTGATTTACGTGTCAAAAGATTGAGCAAATTGTATTCCAATTACCGAGGACAATTTGTCCTGCCCCAGAGTTGCAGATGCCATTGCAAGAGGAGATAAATCTTAATATGTGCTGCATGTCCATTTTAAGCGGCGGAAATACGGCTCATTTTTATTTGTCAGTTAACGCATCCTTGTCATTGCCAACCGCCGCGCATCATAAGTCAGTGTAGTCAATGATGGGCGAGATCGCGATTTTTGTGTGTTAACTGAGTAGGGCGCAGAGTCTTTGTAAAGTACTTCGACAAATGCCGACGAGCCTTTGCCGCCGCTCGGGTTGCCGTATAATGCCTGATTTTTCGGCTGAACCAAACCATGCTACTGATGGTGGATAACTACGATTCCTTCACCTACAACATAGTCCGCTATTTGGTGGAATTGGGTGAGGACGTGGAGGTGAGGCGCAATGATGAACTGGATGTGGAGCTTATCCGGCGACTTGCGCCGGGCCGCATTGTGATTTCACCTGGCCCGTGTACGCCAGCTGAGGCTGGAGTCAGCGTGTCTTTGATCCGCGAATACGCTGCACGCGTGCCGGTGATGGGCATTTGTCTCGGGCACCAATGCATTGCCTCCGCTTTGGGAGGGCAAGTGGTGCGAGCGCCGCAGGTGATGCATGGCAAAACCTCGATGATCGAGCACATTGGCACTGGTCTTTTTCACGGGCTGCCGAGCCCCTATAAGGTCACACGCTATCACTCTTTGGTGGCGGATCCAGACACTCTACCGACCGAACTGATGGTTACTGCGTGGGTGCAAGGCAGCCAAGAACAGAGTGTTGAAATCATGGGCGTACAGCACCGGCATTGGCCTCTTCACGGCGTCCAATTCCATCCAGAGTCGATTATGAGTGAGCACGGTCACGCGCTCCTGCAAAATTTTTTGAAAATTCCGGAGGCCACATGGAATTAAAAGAGGCGCTTGCTCAGGTAGTTGAGCGGCGGGACCTGAATCATGCGCAAATGACCGATGTCATGAATCAGATCATGACAGGCGTTGCCACCCCCGCTCAGGTCGGCGGTTTTTTGGTGGGGTTGCGTATGAAGGGCGAGACCGTGGAGGAGATTGCCGCGGCTGCGCAGGTTATGCGCGATCTGGCCACCAAGGTGACGGTCAAATTCGACAATCTGGTGGATACCTGCGGCACCGGCGGTGATGGATCCCGGCTGTTTAATGTTTCTACTGCATCCGCGCTGGTTGTCGCCGCTGCGGGTGGCCGGGTGGCCAAGCACGGCAATCGCTCGGTTACCAGCACTGCTGGTAGCGCCGATGTACTGGAAGCAGCCGGCGTTAATTTGAATCTCTCCCCGGAGCAGGTGGCCCGTTGTATCGAAGAGCTGGGAGTCGGATTTATGTTTGCGCCAGCGCATCACGGAGCGATGAAACACGCCGTGGGCCCGCGCAGGGAGCTGGGACTGCGCACCATCTTTAATATGCTCGGCCCTTTGACCAATCCCGCAGGCGCCAAGCGGCAGGTGGTCGGTGTTTTTGATACCAAGCTTTGCCGCGTTTTCGTAGATGTGCTGGCGCGCCTGGGCAGTGAGCACGTGATTGCCCTGCGCTCGCAGGACGGTCTCGATGAAATTTCCCTGGCGGCCCCCACGCATATTGCTGAGCTGCGTGACGGCGAGATTCGCGAGTACACTGTTGAGCCTTCGCAATTTAGCATTGAGCCCACGTCGCTGGATGGACTCCAAGTGGCGTCCGCAGAAGAATCCCTGCGGGTGATTCGCGATGCTCTGGGTAAGCGCGAGACGTCGGTAGGAGTCAAAGCGGCCGATATGATCGCATTGAATGCCGGCGCCGCCATTTATGTCGCCGGTCTGGCGCGGGATCTCCCGATGGCGGTAGCCATGGCGGAGGACATCATCGCTTCCGGGCTGGCGGGAGAAAAACTGAAAGAGCTGGCGGAGTTGAGTCAGTGTTTTGTGCCCGCATGAGGGGACAACGTTCAAATAAGGCGGAATCGTGACAGATACACCAACTATCCTGCGCAAAATTATCGCGCGTAAACATGAAGAGATTGCAGCCCGGCAGCAGCTGTGCTCCATCGCGGATTTGCGCGCACAAGCTGCTGAAGCGCCGCCCGCGCGCGGTTTTGTTCGTGCGCTGGCTGAGCGTATTGAGAAAGGTCAGCCAGCAGTGATTGCCGAAATCAAAAAGGCCTCACCGAGCAAAGGCGTCATCCGCGAAGACTTTGACCCGGTTGCGATTGCGCGCAGCTATGAAGCCGCCGGAGCTGCTTGTTTGTCTGTATTGACTGACGTGGACTTTTTTCAGGGCGCGGATACCTATCTGCAACAGGCGCGGGCGGCGACCCAATTGCCGGTAATCCGCAAGGATTTCCTCGTCGATCCCTACCAAGTGGTTGAGGCCAGGGCGCTGGGTGCCGACTGTATTTTGCTGATCGTTGCCGCTTTGCAACCGACGCAATTACACGACCTCAATCAATTGGCGCTGGAACTGGGTATGGATGTTTTGGTGGAGGTGCACGATTGTGCGGAACTGGATCTGGCGCTGGAACTCCCCAATCGTCTGATCGGTATCAACAACCGCAATCTGCATACCTTCGATGTCACTTTGCAGACCACCTTTGATTTGCTGCCGGCAATTCCCAATGATCGCCTCGTTATTACTGAAAGTGGCATTTTCACCCGCGCGGATGTGGCTGCGATGCGCGAGAGGGATGTGCACGGATTCCTGGTGGGCGAATCGTTTATGCGCGCGCCGGAGCCGGGGGAAAAGCTGGCGGAGTTGTTTGAGCTGCCGTATTCCCGGTCGTAATGACCCCCCAAACAAAAAGCCCCGGCATGCCGGGGCTTTTTGTTTGGGGGATGCCAGCGCTTAACGCGTGCCGTACACCACCATGGTTTTGCCTTTCACTGATACCAAGCCCTGATCTTCCAGAGTTTTTAACACTCGGCCGACCATTTCCCGCGAGCAGCCAACGATACGGCCGATCTCCTGGCGGGTGATCTTGATCTGCATGCCGTCCGGGTGGGTCATGGCATCGGGCTCTTTGCACAGATCCAGCAGGGTGCGGGCTACGCGACCGGTTACGTCGAGAAACGCCAAGTCGCCCACTTTGCGGGTGGTGGCGCGCAGGCGGCGGGCCATTTGTGAGCCCAGGGCGTAGAGAAATTCGGGGTGGTCCTCCGACAGCTCCTGAAACTTGGCATAGCTGATTTCCGCAATTTCACACTCGGATTTCGCTCGCACCCAGGCGCTGCGGTTGTCCTTTTCATCGAACAAACCCATCTCGCCGAAAAAGTCACCATCATTCAGATAGGCGACAATCATTTCGCGGCCTTCTTCATCTTCAATCAGAACGGTCACGGAACCTTTGATGATGTAGTAAAGCGAGTCGCTCTTATCGCCGGCGTAGATGAGAGTACTTTTGGCGGGATACCGTCTGCGATGACAGTGGCTGAGGAAACTTTCTAAATTCTTGATATGAGGTGATAGAGTCACGGAAACCAAGATCGCAATCCTCGATTTTTATAAAGTTTGGTGTAGTAGTTGTAGTTATGCTGCCCTTCGAGTACCACCTTGAGCTGGACACGGCAGTATAACGTGCCCGCAGTCAAAATCGAAACCACAGTCGCACCCGTTCTCAGTATAGACGTGATATTGCGCAACGAACGGGTGCGCGCCGTATAGGAGCATAATCCGAATTTGCCCGCCAGCTTATCGAATCGCAAGTGTTATGGAGTACACAGTTTTGTTACTCGCCGCAGAGGTGGATATGGTAGGCTTGCGGCCCTTTACGCAGAGGTTGCAGTGTCAGCCTCGCTGCAGTTGGCGGTGGAGAGAAGAGCATGCGCGGAACGATCAAGTGGGTAGGTGATGCAATGTTTGTGGCGGAGTCCGGCAGCGGACATGCCGTGGTAATCGATGGTCCACCGGACCACGGCGGCCGCAATATGGGGGTGCGGCCCATGGAAATGATCCTGCTCGGACTGGGTGGATGTGCATCGTTCGATGTGGTGAGCATTCTGAAAAAGGCGCGTCAGGATGTGGTCAGTTGCCGTGCAGATCTGGAGGCTGAGCGCGCCGAGGGCGTACCTTCTCCCTTTACCAAAATCCATCTCAAGTTTGTCGTCAGCGGGCACAATCTCAAGGAAAACCAGGTTGAGCGCGCGGTGAACCTGTCTTCCGAGAAATACTGCTCCGCGTCCATCATGTTGCGCGCGGCGGGAGTCGAGATCACCCACTCTTTTGAAGTTGTCGAAGCCGCTTAATGCGGCTTCTTCCTATCTCTCAAATCCTATAGCTGGCTCTCAAATCCTGTAGCTGGTGGCCGTCATCAGCTTGGATGTCAAACGCATTAACGCTTTTACCGCCTTGGGAAAGCGATACCCCCCCGCCCGCAGAGCATTCTGACCGTGAGTTTCTTCCTCCTTTAACATGGTCTGCACTATGGCGCGGGACTTTTGGTCTTCCTGGGGCAGGCGTTTGAGGTGGTCGCGCAGATGCTCGCTTACCTGTTCCTCGGTCGCCGCGACAAACCCCAGGCTGGCCTTATCGCTCACCAATCCCGCAGCCGCGCCCAGGCCAAAAGACAGCCCGTACCAAATCGGGTTGAGTAAGCTCGGGCGGCTATGCAGTTGGCGCAGGCGCTCGTCGCACCAAGCCAGGTGGTCGATTTCCTCACCCGCCGCGATCTCCATTTTTTTGCGCACATTGGCCAGTTTGGCGGTGGCTGCCTGCCCCTGATACAGCGCTTGCGCGCAGACTTCGCCAGCGTGGTTAACTCGCATAAGTCCCGCGGCATGGCGGCGCTCGCTATCTGAGAGTTCGGATTCATTCACTGGGCCAGCTGGGGAGGGGCGGTGAGCGGCGATGCCGCCGGGGTGGAGGGTGCGCAAGGCGCGGTCGAATTGGTTAATCAAGCGATCCGTAACGGACAGACGTTGAAAAGGGGATTGATGCATAATGGCCACCTGTGCCGCTTGGCAAATCACAATAGCGCTGGATTCTAACCAATTACGGAAGACGCGGCGAACAGGATGCCGCAAATAGAAAACGAGGACCCATGAACTACAACGACCTGAGTATTCTGCTCCACTCCAATATTTCATTGATGGTGGTGGAAACCTATGACGAGACCCGTGCCCTCAGTTTGCTGCAGAAATATTTCCGCGAAGAGGGCATCGGCAGTTGGCGTTGGTCAGTGACAGACGGATTGCAGCCGCTCGGATTCGGCTTGCGCTCCGAGGATGAGAACAACCAAGCCAAGCCTGAAGAGGTGCTCAACTACATCAAGAAATGCCAGAAGGCCAGCGCGTTTGTACTGTGCGATCTGCATCCTTATCTCGACGAGCCGAAGATGGTGCGCCTGTTAAAGGATATCGCCCTCAACCAGATGGCAGCGCGGCACAAGGTGGTGTTGATCAGTCACCGCCTCAAGCTGCCGGCGGAAGTTGCCCGCTATGCCGCAGTCCTGCCGATGCACCTGCCCACCGACGAAGAAATTCTCGCGCTGATTCGTGAAGAGGCCAAACTCTGGTCCGATCACAATAACGGTGAGCGCATCAAAACCGACAACGCCACCTTGCAGAAACTGGTTAACAATCTGCGCGGCCTGCCGCATCAGGATGTCCGCCGCTTGGCGCGCGGCGCTATCGTCGATGACGGTGCGATCAGCGAGGGCGACCTGCCGGAAGTGGCAAAAGCGAAGTTCGCGCTGATGGATATGGATGGCGTGCTGCATTTTGAATACAACACCGCGCATTTGAAGGATATCGCCGGGCTCAATCGCTTGAAGGCTTGGCTCGGTGAGCGCCAGCAGGCCATGGCGGGAACGGAAGTTCAGGGCAAAATCGATCCGCCGAAAGGCGTGTTGTTGTTCGGTGTGCAGGGCGGCGGTAAGAGCCTCGCCGCCAAGGCCATCGCCGGCATTTGGGGATTGCCGCTGCTGCGCCTGGATATGGCGGCGGTGTACAACAAATATGTCGGTGAAACCGAAAGAAATCTGCGCGATGCGCTGAAGCTTGCCGATGTCATGTCGCCCTGTGTGCTGTGGATCGACGAAATCGAAAAAGGCTTGGCGCAGAACGACGGCGAAAACGCCACCGGCAAGCGTCTGCTCGGCACCCTGCTGACCTGGATGGCGGAGCGCAAGAGCCGGGTTTTCCTCGTGGCCACCAGCAACGACATCAGCATCCTGCCGCCGGAATTGATGCGCAAAGGGCGCTTCGACGAAATCTTTTTTGTGGATTTGCCGGATGCGGAAATTCGCCGCAAGGTGTTCGAAATTCATATTGAGAAACGCGGTCTGTCCAGCCGCAATTTTGCTCTCGATGAACTGGCTGTAATTAGTGAAGGGTTTACCGGTGCGGAAGTGGAACAGGCGATTGTATCGGCACTTTACAGTGCCTCCGCCCGCAGCGAATCCACCAGCATGGAACATATTCGCACCGCGATTGCCAATACCCGGCCACTGTCGGTCATCATGGCGGAGCAGATGAACATGCTGCGCGCCTGGGCGAAGGATCGCGCGGTAGCGGCGAATTAACGTATGAACAAAATAACGCGGCAAAGCCGAATTATGAGGTAAGACAGAGATGCCCAAACTATATCCTGAAGATCAGGCCCGTGTGGATCAGGTGCTCAGCGAGGGAATCTACAAAGTCGAGCGCAAGCCCTTTCGTTTTTGGGGGTTGATGGCGATCCTGATTTCGATGCTGGTGCTGATTTCCATCGTCGGTTATTTGCTGGCCGGTTACTTCGACAAACTTTGATCGGCGACGGGTCGCGGCGTGCCTCCCAAGGGAGTGGTGGCGTGCAGCGGGACCGTGTGAAAGAACTCGATTTCCACGCTTCGTCGTTCTGAAACGTTCAAGGCCAGGGACAGCAGATGTTCGCCCAATTCCCAATGGCGAAAGCTCCATTCTTCCGGCCGGTCATCGTGAGTAGCGTCGAAGTTTACGGTTAAAGGTTCGGCGAGCGGATCGAACGCTACGGAATGCAATGACAAACTCATGCCGCAACCGTGCGCTTTGATATAGGCCTCTTTTAACGTCCACAGCTTAAAAAAGCGCTCCATCACCGCCGCTTTGTCGCCGCCAAAGACAAAGGCGATTTCCCCGTCCGTAAAACAGCGTTCCGCCAGTCCGCGCACCTGTTCCACTGTTTTGATTTTTTCCACATCCACGCCCACGGGCGCGCAGCGGGTCACCGCTAAGGCGGCGAGATTTTGTGTGTGGGAAAGATTGAAATGCAGCGGCCCGGAAAGCGCATTGGCGATGGCGGGTTTGCCGTGGGCATTGAACTCAAAACGCCAATCTTGCGGCGCGATTGAGGGCTCGTAACGCGACAATGTGTCACGGATTAGCGCGCGGGTGACCAAGTGCTGATGTTTGTCTTTGTCGAAGCGATAGCGCTGCCATTTGGCGTGCTCTTCCGGGGTAAGCAACTCATGGTAGCGGGCGAGCAGGTCGGCGTCGGTGACAGTTGTAGGATCGACGAGCCAGATATGAACCTGCTGCCGCGCGAGGGGAAGTGCTCCGCTCATTTCATCGAGTAGTCGCGTTTGATAACCGCCGCCTGTGCCGCCGTAACCGGCTGTACCGAGAGACGCCCCTGTTTCAGCAACACCATATCGTGCAGATCCGGGTTTTGTTTGAGTTCCTGCAGAGGGATCACCTTGGCGAAGGTTTTGTGGTGCTGGATATCGACACAGAACCAGCGCGGGCTGTCTGCATCGGCTTTCGGATCGAAATAGTCACTTTCCGGATTGAACTGCGCCGGGTCCGGGTAGGCCGCTTTCACCACCTTGGCGAGGCCGACTATACCGGGCACTTTGCACTGGCTGTGGTAAACGAAAACTTCGTCGCCGACTTTGATTTCGTCGCGCAGCAGGTTGCGCGCCTGGTAGTTGCGCACACCGTCCCAGCGGGTGGTTTTGTCTGTGGAGTTCTCCAGGTTTTCGATGCTGAAAACATGGGGTTCGGTTTTGAACAGCCAGTGTTTCTTCACAATTAATCCTCGACCCATACCCAGCGCAAAGGCTCGCCGAAATCATCAGTGAGTAGCTTCTTGCGCGGGCGTTTGTTTTTTTTGACGTTGCTGTGGGGGTGTTTGCGGGATTCCAGAGCCTGTACCACGTCGTCCACCGGGGTGCGCTCCTGGCGCGGCGGGTTCTGCCCCATGGAGCCGAACAGATTGCGGTTGTCGATATGGCCGCTCAGGCCGCGCGGCACGTCCTTGACCACGCCGCCGGTTTGCAGATAATCCTGGATTTGCCGTTCCAGCTCTGCGCGCAACTCAGCTTTTGTGGGTATGGGTTTCATAGGAATCAGAAATTTAACGCGACCCATAACCTTAGCCCGGAATCGCCCGACAAGGGAAGCTCGGGCATATCAGCGGTAGCCTCTAGGTGTCCGAGCGAATGTCGCGATCTCGCAATCCCATCAAGTAGAGAATGGCATCCAGCCCCAGTGTTGAAATGGACTGCTTGGCGGATGCTTTGACCAGCGGTTTGGCGCGGAAGGCGATGCCGAGTCCGGCGATGCTCAACATGGGCAGGTCGTTGGCACCGTCGCCGACGGCAATCACTTGCTCAAGGGAAATACCCTCTTTGGCAGCCAGTTCGCGCAACAGCTCCGCTTTGCGTTGGCCGTCGATGACTTGGCCGACGACTTGGCCGGTAATCTTGCCGTCGACGATTTCCAATTCGTTGGCAAATACGTAGTCGAGGCCGAGCTTGCTTTGCACGTAGCGACCGAAATAACTGAAGCCGCCGGACAAGATTGCGGTTTTGTAGCCGAGTTTGCGCAGCGTGCGCATCAAATTTTCGGCGCCTTCGGTCAGGGTCAAGCGCTCTGCGATTTCTTCGAGTACGCTGGCGTCCAGCCCCTGCAACAGCGCCATACGGCGGGCGAAACTGGCTTTGAAATCGAGCTCGCCGCGCATGGCCGCTTCAGTAATGGCAGCAACTTTATCGCCGACGCCTGCGGCTTTGGCGAGTTCGTCGATCACTTCCGCTTCAATCAGAGTGGAATCCATATCGAAACACACCAGACGGCGGGTGCGGCGATACATGTTGTCTTCCTGCACCGCTATGTCGATCTCCAGACGAGTCGACAACTCCATAAAGGCAGCGCGAAGTTGGGTAATGTCTTTCGGTGTGCCGCGGGCGGAAAACTCCACGCAGGCTTTGCTTTTGCTATCGACGCTGTCGAGAGGGACGCGGCCGGAAAGGCGGCTGATGGCGTCGATATTAAGACCGTGCTCGGCGACTATAGAGGTCAGCGCAGCAATTTGCTCTGCGGTCACTTGGCGGGTCAGCAAGGTGACGATATGGCGGCCTTTGCCCTGCTGATTGACCCATTCGTGGTAGCTGGCTTCGGCAATCAGCTGATATTTCACCTGCATGCCGAACTCGTGCATACGGAAGAGCACTTCTTTAATGATCGGCGCGGGATCTTCGCCAGCGGGAAATTCCACCAGCAGACCTAAGGTGAGGTTTTCGTGAATAACCGCCTGACCTATGTCGAGGATGTTGGTTTTGTGTCGCGCCAGAATGGAAGTGACTGTCGAGGTCACCGCAGGGCGGTCAATGCCGGAGATAGTGATCAGAATCAATTCGCGCACGGGAGCCACAGGCCAGGAAAATGGAGGCGGCATTATACAGAAGCGTTGGTGTGATTGCTGCCGCGCTTGGCGCTGCTCAAGGCGGGGGATTCAGGTACACTAGCCGCCATTTTCTTCCGCGCACGGACCGCCATTTTCTATGCACGGATCAAGGGGTTGGCGGTAATTATGTCCTTCAGAAGTGACTTGCCCATGCTCAAACAGATTTCCCTGCCGCTCGTCCATTGGCGTCGCCTGCCGCCGGTGTTTTTTCTCAGCGTCGGCGCCTTGCTCGGCCTTGTATTGACGGCGTTTGTGCTCAGCGAGCGCGGTGCGCAGAAAAACAGTGAGCTGCTGCAGGAATTCGGCAACGCTCTTGCGCAACTGGCCGCGAGAAACGTCATGGACGCTGCCATTAGCCACGATCTGGTGAGCATGCACGCGGTCATGCAGGAAGTGCAGGCGCAGCCGCGGGTGATCATGGCGGCGGTTCATGATCTGGGGCAGAGTCTGCTGGTCCAGGCCGGGCAGCCGCAGCCCAGTGTGCTCTCCCAGGCTTTTTCCGCGCCCATTCCTTTACACGACAGCATTGCCGGCCACGTCACCATCACCATGAACGCCGATTTCCCCGGGGAATCGGCGGTGCGCTGGGCGCTGATTGGCACCGCTTTGTTATTGGCGCTGATGGCAGGACTGGCGCTCTACGACACCCGGGGGCTGGCGTGGGAACTGCGCCCGGTGGAGCTGCCCCGGCGCGAGCGCAAAATCTCCGAATCCGATTCTTTTGATACCGAATTGCCGCCTCTTGATGGCGATAACTCGGATATGGAGGAGGCAAGTCCGCCTGCCGATTGGGAAGACGAACCCATGGAAGCGGTCTTGCGGCACAGCGATCTGGTGCTGGCCGTGCCCAACCGTCAGCGCCTGGAGCAGCAACTCAACGGCGATATGTTTGCCGAATTGGTGGAGCGCTTCGACAGCTCCCTGGATGAGGTGCTCGCCCTATACGGCGGTGTCCGCGTCGGCGCCCCCACCGCTGCCGGCATCTACTGCATTCGTTTTACCAGCAGCGAAAGTTCTTCCGAGGCGGCCTTCCGCGCGGTCTGCGCCGCGCATCTGGCCTATCAGCTCAATCGCCAGCAGCGCATCCGTTTTCAGGTGGTGGCGGAAGTCTGCCATCCGGATTGCGACGTCAAGCTGGCAGTTTCCGACAACGGCATTTTTATCCAGACGGCGCTGCTCGATCCCCTGCTGCAGGCGCGGGTTGAAACCAGTGTGGTAGACGATGATCGTGTGAGTCTGGTCGGTTTCAAACCTCCCTTCGCGGCTTTGTTGGAACGCCAGCAGGAGCAGTTGCTGGCGACCTGATCGTCCTCGCTATTGCGGAGGTCGATGCCTTTGGACGCGCGCCCCGCGCACTTGCTAGGATGCAAGTCCTTCACTTGTTAAGGAGGTGCTTGTGGAACACAGCACGCCCTTGATCACCACTGTCGCATTAGCTCTCGGCATGGCCCTGGTGCTGGGCGTAGTGGCGGCGCGTCTGAAGTTGCCGGCACTCGTAGGCTATCTCCTTGCAGGCATCGTTATCGGCCCTTATACCCCCGGTTTTGTTGCCGATATCCATATCGCCATGCAGTTGGCGGAGATCGGCGTGATGTTGCTGATGTTCGGCGTCGGCCTGCATTTTTCCCTCGACGACCTGTTACGCGTGCGCAAGATCGCGTTGCCTGGAGCAATTCTGCAGATCGCAGTCGCCACCGGATTGGGCATGCTAGTGGCGACCTTGTGGGGATGGACGGTGGGCGCGGCGCTGGTGTTTGGCCTGGCGCTGTCGGTGGCGAGCACCGTGGTGCTGCTGCGCGCTCTGCAGGCGCACCACTCGCTGACCTCGATCGGCGGTCGCATTGCCGTTGGCTGGTTGGTGGTGGAGGACCTGGTGATGGTGCTGGTCTTGGTGCTGTTGCCGCCGTTTGCGCAGTGGCTGACGGCGGACGCTCAAGGCGCGCAGCAGAATCTCGCGCTGGTCATGCTCATCACCATAGTGAAGGTGTCGGTATTTGTTGCGCTGATGCTGGCCCTGGGCCGGCGGGTATTCCCCAAAATCCTCTGGCAGGTCGCGCGCACCAATTCGCGGGAGCTGTTTACCCTCTGCGTGGTTGCGGCCGCGGTGAGCATCGCTTTCGCTGCAGCGCATTTATTTGGTGTCTCCTTCGCTCTGGGCGCATTTATCGCCGGTATGGTGATGCGCGAATCCGAGTTCAGCCATCGCGCCGCCACTGAATCCCTGCCGCTGCAGGAAGCGTTCGCGGTGTTGTTTTTCGTCTCCGTGGGCATGCTGTTCGACCCCATGGTGCTGCTGGAAAAACCCCTCCATGTGCTCGCCGTCCTTGCCATTATCGTCATCGGCAAATCCGTCGCCGCTGCAGTATTGGTGTTGATGTTCCGCTATCGCCTTGGGGTTGCAGTGTTGGTTGCCGCGAGTCTGGCGCAGATCGGCGAGTTTTCTTTCATTCTGGCCGGGCTGGGGGTGACCTTGGGGTTGCTGCCGGTGGAGGGGCAGAATTTGATTCTGGCCGGAGCGCTGATTTCCATTGCGCTCAACCCGCTGCTGTTCGGCCTGGTGCAGCCGTTTCTCCATTGGCTGCAGCGCCATTCCCGAGGGGCGCGTCATCTGGAGCATATGGACGATCCACTGGCGGAGCTGCCGCTCAGTACGGACGATCGCTATTTAGCGGGGCAGGTTGTAATTGTGGGCTACGGCCGCGTGGGGCAGGCGATCAGCGGGGCGTTGATCAGCACCGGCATTCCCCACGTGATCGCCGATCAAAATCGCGAGCTGGTGGAGCGCTTGCGTCGCAAGGGCATGGCGGTGGTCTATGGTGATGCCGCGGATCCTTCTGTGCTGGTGCAGGCGCATATCAACCGCGCCAGCATGTTGGTAATTGCAGTGCCCGGGGCACTTTCTCTGCAGCGGATGGTAAAAGCGGCCCAGATGCTCAACCCCCAGATCGAAATACTGGTGTGCTCGGTCAACAAGGACGAGGCCGCCATGCTGGAAAAAGTGGTGCAGGGCACCGTGTTTTACAGCGAACAGGAAATGGCGGCGAGCATGGCCATCCATGTGTTGGAGCGCTATGGCAAGTCGCTCTGAGGATTTATAAGGCTTCGGTGCTAAGCGCCACCTTGTCCCCCAGACGGATAATCCCACCCTTGATCACTTGTGCGGTGATGCCGCCGTGGCCGCGCATGGCGTTGTAACCGCCGGGCCCCAGTGCAGTTTCCATCTTCGAGCATGGCTGACAGAAGTCCATCCCGCGCAATAGCGCCCCGCCTATGGTGAATTCCTTGTTGCGCAGGGCCAGCAGATTGATACCGGCAACGGCGATATTGCGGCGCAGAGTGGCTGGATTTACCTTGTCCACCCCCAGCAGACTGGCGATTACCGGTAGATGCTCCCACTGCAGCAGAGTCACTTCGCGCTTGCCGCTGCTGCCGGCGTAGCGATCACCGACCAGCCCTTTGCCCGGGCGGGCTTCTACCGCATCCACAAGTGACATGGGTTGCCCCCGCACCGGGCGCACACCGATCCAGCGCACAGCGCCAATTTGCGGCAGGGTTTGCAGCAGCTCCGCCAATTGTCCTTTCATGTCATGTCTCCAGAGTCAGATGGGGCGCGGCCACATCGCTGGCCAGGATGCGCACTTTGCCATCGTTAAACCGTATATGCAGTCGGCGATCGTCCCGCGCTTGGATTTCGCCGGTACCGAGAATGGTGTGGCGAACCCGCTGACCGGTTTGCCAATCCGCGGGCGGTGAGGGGGCTGGCTCTTTTACCTCGATATGCAGCGGGCTGCCGATGGCGGTGAGATAGCGCTGGAGTACATCGCTGATTTGCTGATCCAGAATAATGTGGGATGCCCCGGTATCCAGCGTTCTCCCCACGGTGCAGCTCGCCTCTATCCGCATCTCCGCGACAAAGCGGCTTACGCTGCCGGATGCGGGATCCGCCGCCGTGTCGGGCAAAGTGATAAACAACTGCTTTTGTGCCCGGGTGAGCGCCACGTATAACAATCGTCGTTCGCTTTCCAATGCGCGCTCAGGGTCAGTGTCCCGGCTGTTTAAACAGGGCATATGTCCCTCGGCGAGATTGGGCAGAAAAACCACCGGCCATTCCAGACCTTTGCTTCTGTGCACGGTGGTGAGGGTGACCGCATCGGTCACTGGCTCGGTGCTTTGGCGACTTTGCATCTGCTCCAGATACGCAAGCATATCGCTCGCCGAGGCAATTTTCAGTTGCAGTAGAAAACGCAGAAATGTCTCCACCGTGGTGGCCTGTTCCTCGCCGCCGGTGGGATTGAGCGCGTTTTTGCGCAGGCGTTTTTGATAGTCGAGCGCCCGGGTGTAGGCCAGTAGCTGATACGCACATTCCCGCGGCTGGACCAGTGCGGTGAGCGCCTCACTCAATTGCAGAAGATTGCGTTTTTGAAACGGCTTGAGACTGGTCGGTAATGCAGAGATCAAGCTGTCGGCGATACGCTCGCGGGTAATATGTCGCGCCCAAGTCGCAGCAATCCGTTGCAAGGCTGAATGGGGAACCAGACAGGAAGGCATCGTCAGCAGATCGAATAGTGCCTGTTCTTGTTGTACCGCCGGATGATCAAAAAAACGGCCGGACACGAGTTCAAGGCAGTGCCAGAGCGGGCGTATTTCGCGGCATTGCAGAATCGACTGTTCGCCATCCATGCGGTATGGAATACCGCGAGCCAGCAACTCCAACTCAACCGGTCGTGCATACGACCAGAGGCGGCACAGCACCGCCATGGCGCTAGGCTTAGCACCTGCAGTACACAGGCGCTCGATGGTTGCCACTATGCGCTTGCCATGGTCGTTGGTGATGGCGGTTTGGATTCGCGTTGAGGGTGTGCCGGGTGCGCTCACGGTCAGAATCGGTTCGCGCTCGCGGTTGTGGCTGATCAGATGGTTGGCCATAAGCGCAAGGCTGTGGCCGAAACGAAAGGTGTGCGACAGACAATAGGTGATTGGGGAAGGAAAGTCCCGCGCGAAGGTGCGGGTAATAAAATCCGGTGAGCTGCCGCGGAATTCATAAATGGTCTGATCCGGATCGCCGATGACCACTACCTGCGCCCGCTGTCCCGCCAACACCTGCAGGAGAAAATGCTGCACCGGATTGATGTCCTGATATTCGTCCACGAGGATTTCATCGAGTCGATTGGCAAACAACTCGCGGCTTTGCGGCTGCTGGTGGAAGACCCGCGCCGGGTCGTACAGCATATCGTCGAAGGTGATCAGCCCTTCCGCCAGGCGCCAGCTTTCGAACTGATGAAGTACGTCGGCGAGAAAGCCGGCACCGGCGGCACCGCAAAGCNGCGCGATCACCTCCTTCAGGTCGCCTACTTCACTTTTGGCTCGTTGNAGCAACTCCACCGCCAGTTGCAACGACTCCTGCAGCATTTCGCCTGTTTCTCCCGAGAGCACCTGCAGCAACTGCTTGAGTTTGAGTTCAATTGCCGCCTCCGCCATAGGCGTGAGGTTGACCGCCGGCAACCAGCCGTCCTGCATCAAGCGCTGATACAGCCGCAATCCGAAAGCGTGGAAAGTGCGCACTCGGGGAAGCGCATGACGGGGCAGAGCGAGTTGCAATCGCTGTTGGAAATTTTGCTGGGCGGCACGGTTGTACATCAGCACCAGCAGCCGCTGCGGCGAAGCTCCGGTGCGGACGCGATTGGCGAGGTAATGGGTAAGGGTGGCGGTTTTGCCAGCGCCAGCCACCGCGACTATGCGCGCATGCCCGCCGCGGTGATTGGCGGCGAGTTGTTGTTCATCAGTGAGGGGTGGGGGAGTGGCTGGCATGGGCGCATTGTAGAGATTAGCCCGCGCCCTGCCAGCCTTGGATTACAGCAGGTGCCACTCCCCGGTCGCGGCGGCGTATCCGAAGATCAGCGCGTTAGTGATGCCGTGAGCGTAAATGGCGTTGGCAATGGACTGGGTACGCCAGCGCACTACCGCGTAAATGATGCCGGCCACCGTGCCCGCCAACCAGGCACCGTGCAGCATGCCGAACGCCAGTGAGGAGAAGAATATCGCCATCACGGAAAAGGGAATGTGGCCATCCAGGCGCACGTCGGTCTTGCTAAAACGACACAGCAAGTAACCGCGGAATGCCAGCTCTTCCGCTATAGGTACGGTGACCACCGCGCCGACGCTGCGAAACACCAGCCAAAGCGCCGCAGCCCAGGTCGGCGCATGGGCCAAGTTGTCCTGGATGGCCGCGTTGGCTTCCGGATTCGAGCCGAGCATCAATATCCACAAAACGGCAGTGATGGCGCCTGCGGCAATTGCGAGCCAGTGCAAACGCAGTGACAGCGGGCGCAGTTGTGGCCAGACGTAAATCACGGCGATCACCACCGCCAGCACGCGCACGGGGTAGGCCCAGTCGAACTCAACGGTAAACGCCGAACTCACCAGCGTGACCGCCAGCAACACCACCATGGGAATTAAGGAGGCCACTGCGGGATTTGGCGTTGCAGACTCCTCCTTCCGGACAGGCGTCTTGGAAGTCTTGCTGAAGTAGGCGCTGTCGCCGGTGAGCCAGAGCAGGGCGAGCGAGGTGAGGATAAAGGTCAGCCAGCCAGCCTGTGAGTGAAACCCTCCGATCGCTACGTCTTCAGACCATTCGTAGCCGATACCCACAAGCAGTGCGATACGCACCACATTGAGCAGCCAGATGGCGATGGCACCGATGGGAAACAGTAGCAGCGCGCGCGGGAATTTTAGAGCGTCGCGATGTACCCACAGATAGATAGCGGTAAAGGCGGTGATAAGACCTATGCCTTCGTAGCCTGAACACGCGGGGGCAATATTGACTGCAAAATCACCGAGGCCTATCACTTTGGCCTCTGGGACCACAGTCATGACATCGCCGTAGATGCTATGCAGCAGCGTGGCCGTGAGGTAGAACGTCATCTCGCTTAAAGGTCCCCAGAACCTCTGTGTCCACAACGCCATACCCCACACGGTCAAACCCACGATGGCACCGGCCGCCAGGGCAAGTTGCTCATGTTTGACGAATTCGAACAACCATCGAGCGTCGATAAGCATCACCAGCCAGGAGGCTAGGGTGATACTGAGGGCGAATAGCCATAGCGTGTAAAGCCATGCAGGTAGGGTCCCAGCGGTTTCGGGCGCGGAGTAGATGAGGATAGTGCAGTAATAGAGTATGCCGTAACACGCCAACTGGACCGGTAACATCAAAAGGAATCGCCGTTCGGAAACAGCGTTGCACAGTTGAGGCCAGTAGCGCTTGAACTTGTGTTGCAGGGTCAATCCGATCGCAAAGAGCATCACCAGCGCAAGCTTCGCCAAACTGCCGAAGTGGGCGAACAATGTTCTCCAGCCAGTGACATCTCCTTGCAATACGAGAGTTAAGGCATCAAAGCGCTGACTGAGGAAAAGGCTTTCCATTGCGAGGAGTATGCAGCCAGCAAGCAGCAAAGTTGGTTTAAATTGAGGGGACTGGATGGCAGTTCGCAGCAAACGGGGCTCCTTATTTCAGCCTGATGGCGGCTCGGCGAAACCTTAATCTCAAATCCGCGCCTTCTCAACAGTATAGTGAGGTCCGATTGCGCTATAGTTTGGTTTAAGTCAAAAAAAACCCCTGGGGCAGCACCCCAGGGGTTTTTGATTTTTCAGAAACAAAAATATTAACCGCGCTTACGGCGCTCGCGGCGGATGGCAACCAAGCCACCAATTAGAGCAAGAGCGAGCCCTGCATTTGCGGCATCGATTTCTGGAACGGCATGAGGTGTCGGATCTGGTTTGCCGGGTTTGTCAGGCTTGCCAGGTTTTTCTGGTTTTTTGCACAGCACGGGCAAAAAATGACAGATTTTATCTTTCAGGCTGATTACCGGGAAATGATGTTTGCCGGTCGCGAAGCTAGGTGATGCGGCCAGTGCGAGCGTGGCAGCCAATCCCATACCTAACAATTGTTTTTTCATTATTCGATCTCCAAGGTTTGATCACGGCTCCCGGCGCAAGGTCGCCGGTTCGGCTTAATTAAAGCAGGCGGAATGCCAAGATTGTTGGAGTGTTTTTTTTCTTTATTTTTCAATTAGATGAATGGGCCTTAACAAATTTAATGGCGCATTTATGTTAATTTTTCCGACTGGATGCCCATTTTTTCCTTCGTTGCGTTAGTAACGCGCTTAGGCCTGTTTTGCTTGGATTGGGAAGTTAAGTTACGCGCCAAGAATTGGCGATCAAATATTTCTTTGTTGGATGTGAAGCGAAGTAACGCTTTCCCCGGATTTACTTTGTCTCCAAGCTGTAAAAGAAAATGGTCAGGGCGAACTCTGCGTTAGTCCCCGCCACACGCGCTTGCCTCCCATATAAGCCGCGACAGCAATCGCTCCCACCAGCACTCCCATAAGAGCCGGGGCTAGTGCCAGCACAATGCGCCCGGTTGCACCCTGGCCCGCCAAGGCGTCGTGCAGCCAATGCTCTATGGCTGGCAGCCCATGCAGAACAATGCCACCGCCCACCAGAAACATCGCGATGGTGCCAAACACCGACAGCAGCTTCATCAACACCGGCGCTGCGGAGACGAGCAGTAGCCCCAATTGTTTAAGCGGCGGCTGGCGCCGACTCAAATGAATGCCAGCGTCGTCCAATTTGACTATCCCGGCGACAAAGCCATAAACCCCCAGTGTCATCACCAGGGCCAATAGTGACAGCACCGCTATTTGTACCCCCATGGGTTTGTCGGCAACGGTGCCCAGGGCTATCGCGATAATTTCGGCTGACAAAATAAAATCTGTGCGTATCGCGCCTTTGATTTTGGTTTTCTCGAATGCCACCAGATCGACCTGGGTGTCGGCAACGGCGGCCAGCAGCTCATCGTGTTCGGCTTTTTTCTGATGGGAAAAAAAATGGTGCAGCACTTTTTCCAAGCCCTCGAAGCAGAGGTAGGCGCCGCCCAGCATCAGTAGCGGCACCACTGCCCAGGGGAGAAAGGCACTGATCACCAGAGCGGTGGGCACCAGAATCGATTTGTTTATCAGTGATCCTTTGAATACCGCCCAGACCACCGGCAGCTCCCGGTCCGCCGATACGCCGCTGACTTGTTCCGCATTGACCGCCAGATCATCGCCGAGCACACCGGCGGTTTTTTTCGCCGCCACCTTGGTCATGACCGCCACGTCATCCAACAAGGTGGCTATGTCATCGATAAGCGCTAATAGACTGGTTCCTGCCATAAGGGTGGTCCTGCAATTAGTGGATAGTTGGGGGGCGATTGAGAGGTTCGGGATGTTCGGGTTCGTGAAAGGGTTCCAATTCTATGCCAGCCAGGCGCTGGCCGCGCAAAGTGACCCAGCCGTTGTAGCGCCGGTCGCCGCGCGAAGAAAACTCAAAACGGTAGGTGCGTTGGAGACAGAAACCCTGGTGTCGGTCGCGCGTCGGTCGGATACGACAGAGCACGGCGCTCTGGTCAAGGAACTGCAATCCCTGGCTGTGCAGATGTTGGCGGGCAAGAGCTACCGCATGACGGCTCAGATTTGCGTGATGTGCCCAAAGCGCCACCAATGCTGCGATCGCCAATAACCAGAAAAGTATCGAAATCGACATGAGTGTCCTGCGTAAACGAAGGCAGGCAGTATACAAAAATTGCGGGATTTAAAATGCAGCAGTGTGATGGGGAAAAATAAACACAAAAAAAGCCGGTCAACTGAGTTAACCGGCCTGCCAAGTGGGGACTTGCAGCAATAAAAAATTAAAAAAGTGAATCAGGCTTGCGGCGCTTCGAACAACTCTGCCGTAGCCAATCAGGCTTTTACCAGCTCCTGTTTTTCATTCTGGATACGGAGATAAACTTCTTCACGGTGCACTGGTACATCTTTTGGCGCACTGACACCCACCCGAACTTGATTGCCTTTAATGCCGAGTATGGTCAGCTCGACATCGTCACCAATCATCAATTTCTCTCCGGTTTTTCTTGACAGTATCAACATAACTTACCTCTCCTTCATTGGGACTTTGTCTAAATTAAAAGTGGCGAACACTTGTCACAGTATTCAAATCCACCCATCGCCAGAGATTTTCAATTGTCTCCGCAATACGTTGTCTGTGACCTTCGCTCAAAGTGTTTGTTGCGAAGCACAGTTGCATTTGCTGCACAGCATCTTCGATCTGTGTCAGCCCCTGATGATCGCGATAATGGTTTGAACGAAACAACAACATAATCACGATTTCAGCCAGGGATGCCAATTCCTGTAAATAACCGCAGCCGTAAATATTGGCTTGCGTTTTTACTTCAGCAATTTTGTCCATCAGTCGGTTGCGATTCTCCAGAGTAAACACAAAGCAATTGGCGATGCTTTCGTTGGTGCTCTGAAGGCTTTCTTCAAGTTGCGCAAGCGCTTCTCTGATGGCCATTTCTTGTTGCGCGCACGTTTCTGTTGTGCCGGATTTTTTGCATAGCATCAGATTCGTGCAATTTTCTGTGCAATACATTGCATACCGCTCCAGGTTGATATTGTTTTAAGTTCCTGGGCCACCCTTAGGCCGCCATTGCTTTAGCTAGCCCTTTGCAGCAGTGCAAAACTACGCGTCACACCGTCGCTCAGATGATTCCATTAAATCCAGACTCATCCTCCGAAGCGCTTACCGCTTCGGTCAGTTGCATGTGAATAATTGCACTAACAATGCCAACTATAAAAGTCTTTAAAAATCAAATGCTTGGGATTTTTATGTGAGGCGGAAGGGCAACTTTTTTTGCGGAGGTTGCAGACCCTTTAGGTAAATCTGCAACCAATGTCGCAGGGCGGGATATCTTTCTTCAATGATTGAGCTGCCAAATTGGCATTTGAGATTTGATGCTTATATCTGACGTATCGAAAGTTTGTTGCCTGCTATCGGGTTAATGCGCAGGTTATGTAAATTGGAATTTGCAGTCAGTGCAAGCTGTTATTTTTCGTTGTCGCGTGCACGAATAAGCCGCTTGTTCAACGCTTGTCTGGTGATGCCCAATAAATTGGCCGCGACACCTTGATTGCCATCTGCCTTTTTTAGAGCGGCTTGCACTAAAGCCTCTTCGGCTTCTTTCAGCGTTGGTAATCTGTCTTCTGTGCCGAATAAATTTTCGCTTTTATTGGTGTTAACGGTTTCGGAGGATGTATCCAGCCCCATGGCGCGGCGAAAGCTTTGTAGGCTCAACGTTGAGCCTTTCTGGCGTGCGACAGCGTCAAATACCATGCCTTCCAGCTCGCGCACATTGCCCGGAAAATCATAAGTATTTAACAGCTGATAGAGCGCCACTGGAATTGCTGGTGGTGGAATATCTAATTCCTGTGCCGCGCGCTCGCAGAATTTTTCCACCAGTGCGGGAATGTCGTCAATGCGTTCGCGCAACGGCGGGATTTGCACATGATGGGGCTTCAAGCGGAAGAACAAATCCTGGCGGAAATCGCCTTTTTCGATGGCTTTGCGCAAGTCCACATTGGTGGCAACCACAACGCGCGCATTCGACATGCGGGGCTGATCTTCGCCCAAGGGGTAATATTCGCGCTCTTGCAGCAGGCGCAGGAGTTTAACTTGCGAGGGAATGGAAAGATCGCCGATTTCATCGAGAAACAAAGTGCCGTTCTGCGCAGAGGCAATTAATCCTTCGCGCTTGCTTTCCGCGCCGGTAAATGCGCCTTTTTTATGGCCAAAAAGCGTGTCGGAGAAGGTAGTGTCATCGAGGCCGGATACAGTGACCGCCACAAATTCACCACTGCGACCGGAGGCGAGATGCACGGCGCGGGCGAATAATTCTTTACCGGTTCCCGTTTCTCCGGTGATCAAAACCGGTTGTGACGTGCGGCTGATGGCTTCGATATAGCAGAACAGGTCGCGCATGGCGTCGTTCTCGCTAATGATGTGTTGAAACGCTTCGGGTTTATTGAGGCTGCGCGATAGGAGCCCCTGGCGCAGATGGTCGATTTCGTCGCGCAGGCTGCGGGTTTCCACTGCGCGGTTAATCGCGCTGACCAGCCGAGTTTTTTCCACCGGCTTTACCAAATAGTCCGCCGCGCCCTTGCGCATGCAGCGCACCGCCAGTTCAATCTCGTTGGCCGCAGTCATGATCATCACCGGAATGTCCGGATGCGCCTGGGTAATTTGTTCGAGCAGACCTTCGCCGCTGATATGCGGCATATTCAAATCCAGCAGCGCCGCCCCTACCGAATGTTCGGCGAGGTAGGGCATCACATCGCGGCTGTCACTGAGGGTTACGACGTTGGCAATGCCGGCCGTGCGCAGGGCGAGCGCGGTGCTGCGAAGGATCTGGGTTTCGTCGTCGACGAGCAGTACGGGTAGAGCATCGGTCACTTCGGTCACAAAATAAGCTCGCGTTGTGGCTGCGCGACCGGATTCGCTATGCATCGAAGATGTCGGTCGTCAGCGCGGTTTTTGGAATTGTTAGCGCAAACACTGTGTGGCACCGCTGGTGAAATGCGTGACGGTATCTGAACCCGGGCAGCAATTTTTACGCCACAGCATTTACTCCTTAAGTGCCGCCATTTTCTCTGTTAATGGGTTATATGCGTTGCGCAGGGGTGCGACTTTTTTTGCATTCGATTAACCGGGTGGCCAATCTTTGCTGGATTGCCACAGCAAATTGCGGCTCAAATGGCTTTTCTTCTTTTGTCGTCATAGCAAATTTTGTCTCAGGGGGCTGGGCTGCGCGGAGCCCTTTCAGGCGAAGCGTGCACCGGCAGGGATATCCGCATGGTGGTCCCCGCATTGGGAGCGGAGATCACCTCCAGTTGTCCGCCGTGTTCGCGAATCAGACGGAACGAGATCGGCAGGCCGAGACCCGTGCCGCCGCTTTCCTGTTTGGTGGTGAAAAACGGATCAAAGATGTGGCGCAGGTTTTCCGCCGATATACCGCTGCCGTTATCAATGACCTCGCAAATAACCTGATTTTCCTCGGACGCGGTGCGCACCAGGACGCGGCCACTATCGCTGTTGACAGCGTCCAGGGCATTGGTCACCAAGTTGATCAGCACCTGCTCGAGTTGCTGGGAGTCGCCGAGGATCCTCGGCAGCTCCGGGGCCAATTCATATTCCAGCGCGATACGGCGTTTATCCAGTGTGGAACTGAGCAGGGTGCGGGTTTTATCGATGACCTGATTGAGATTCAGCGGCAGCATTTCCGCGTTGTCCCGCGGGCGGGAAAAGTTTTTCAGATCTTTGACGATGCGGTCGATGCGCCGGGTTGAGGCTTTGATGTCGTTCAATAACTCCGGCGTGGTTGTGATGATCTCATTGATGGACATGCCGTTGAACTCGATGCCGTCGCGCTCGTCGCCGAGGTATTCATCCAGCAAACCGAGCAGGTTGTGGGTGAAGCTTTCCAGCAATTCCGCGTTCATCTGAATCAGATGGTTGGGGTTGTTGATCTCATGGGCAACCCCCGCGACCATGGTGCCGAGGGACGCCAGCTTATCGGCGCGCAGCAGTTGCTTTTGCTGTTGAGCGGAGGTCAGCTCAGCGAGTTTCTGTTCGGTGATGTCCATGGCGATGCCGAACACTCTCTTAATGTCTCTGCCGCCGGAGTAAAAGGGCGTGACGGTGCCGCGCATGTAGCGCAGTTCGCCGTCCCGGCGAATGATGCGGTATTCATGGGTCAGCGCCCGTTGAGTGAGCTTGTTGAAAATCTGATGAATCCGCTCGCGATCATCCGGATGCACCTGCTGGAAAAAGTCCTGCAGCGTGGGTTGAAAAGACTGGGGAGGGTGCCCGAACAAACGGAAGAATTCGTCGCTGCAGCTGAGGGTTTGGGTGTTCTGATCGAGGATCCAGTGACCGAGGTGGGCAATAGCCTGGGCCTCCGCCATGCGCGCCTCGCTCTCGATCAGCGCCTGCTGGCTGCGTTTGCGATCCTCTTCCGCGCGGCGCCGGTCGGTGATGTCCATGATGATGCCGAAGGTGGCGGCGACATGCCCTTGGACAATGTTTTTGCGCGCTATAGCCTGCACATGGCGCTCTTCGCCGTTCGGCCAGATGATGCGATGCTCGGCGCCTACCGCTTCCATTTTGGGGTCGGACAAAGCCTTAAGGACGTAGCCGCGGTCGTCGGGGTGAATGCGATCGGTCAGTCCGGGCCAAGTGGGTTGTCCCTGAAGAGGATCAAACCCGTAAATTCGGGCGAATTCGTCGCTCACCTGCAACGCGTCAGTATCGGTGTTGTACACCCAGTGACCCATATGAGCTAACGCTTGCGCCTCGGCGAGGCGGGCCTGGCTCAGGCTGAGTTGCTGTTCGCGCTGCTCCAGCTGACGTTGCGCCGTCACCCGCTGGGTGATCTCGATGGCGATTCCCCAGATGGTTTTGATATGGCCGTCGGCGATCAGGCAGGTCAGGCTGTTGGAAAAAAACCGCTCGTTGCCGTCGGCGTCGGTGAAGTGGCTGATCAGATCCTTGACCCGGTAGTGCCGCTCCACCAGCTCCCGCCAGATGGTTTCATGAAGAAACGGCAGCTTGTGCCATTCCGCACCGATCACCGCGTGCCGGCTTTGCCCCGGCGTCAGGTCGGCGGCGGCGTCATTGATTTCTGCCAGCACCGCGTAGCGGGCCAGCTCTTTGAATTGAACGTTGGTGGGGCTGGTGACGGAGATGGGCTTCTGGATTTCGCAGCGCCAGATGGCTTCCGGATTGTTCTCCACCAGAGCGTAATAACGGCTTTTTTCATCGCGAATTTCGCGGTCGTAAATATTGAGCCGGGTGCGCAGATGGTTCACCGCCAGGGTGAGTTCATCCAGCTCGTCGCGGCTGTGGGGCGAGCGCTCCAGGCTGAGCTGCGGTGCGTCCGAGGCATAAGGTGTCTGCTCCAGGTACTTCGCCACCCGGCGCACATGTCGGGTCACCAAGCGATCGAAGAAATACCCCAATAGAAATGCCACCAGCAGGGTGCGCCCGAGGTTGATCAGCAAAACCATTCCCGCGCGGTGGATCAATTTCTGATAAACCGGCTCGAGCGGCGCGTAGACGTGCAATTCGCCGAGATGTTGCGGTCTCTCACCATCCATAAAAATCAATGGAAACGTATGGCTAATTGCGGGAGCTTTGGGCGGCAACGCTGTACCGGCGCTAAAGTCGATTTCCTCACCGATAACATGCACGTAGCCGATTTTGGGCAGGGAAACGATGCCCTCTAGCGTCAGGCGAGTTTGGTTGTCGTCGAGTGCCCACAGCGATGAACGCAACAATGGCAAACCACCGTTTTCAACAATCGAAATTTCCGACTGTATCTCGTCGAGCTCAGCTTCATAGTCCCAAAACATTTGAAGTGCGGACGCAGCTACGGCGAGCAGGGTGCCGAGCACCAGCATGCCGAGGATCAGTTTCTGGCGTAGGGAAAATCGTTGCATAGATATTTAAGGCTGTCCCGGCGCGCGCATCGGCGCATCTGTGGTTGGGATTTCAATGGCTGCCGCATCTTTAACAGCGGCACTGAGCATATGCCAGTACTCGGCTTCCTTCCCTTTTTCAGCGTGCCATTTCACCGCCAATTGGCGGTAATCGTCTCTCTGTGNCAATCGGACTANNGCGCGGTTNATAGCGGCGATAACCGTCTCGCCCCACGCATTATTNGTGCAGCCAACCGAAGCCCATATCACCGCATCGCGATTTTCTGCCACAGGAATCAAGTCAAACAAGCCTTGGTATTTAGGCTGCTCATCGTAGAAACGGAAGACGAAGGGGTAGTCGATCAGATAGTCCACGCGTCCGCGTTTGAGCATATTGAACAGATCATCCAGGCTATGGGTATCGCTGCGCTCGACAATTTGCATATCGGCCCGGTAGTGGTCGAAAAGAGGGTCAAGGTTTTTCCCCAGAGGACGATCTGCCATGGTGCCAAAAAAGAGATTTCGCGCTCCGAAAAAGCGTTCCAATGACACAGGGGCATCTGACGCGCTTTGTAGGATGGCGCTTAAGCGGGGGTTATCGGTTTTGATGATGACACCATGCGGCAGATAGAAAGCGTAGGGGATGGAGAGGATGTAGTCATCGTCTCGAGGGGATGGGTGTTGGACCATCGTCATTAAGCAGAAATTGGCGCCTTCTTTCCAAAACTGGAAGAGCCGTCGAATCGGCATCATCCGCGCCGCATGATCAAACTGTGGCAGCTCTTCCTGCAGCAGGCGCAGGGCTTGATCGGTGAATCCGCGCCCCTTCAAGGGTCCGTCCGTGATGTAAAAAGGTGGTGCGCTCGTATAAACCCACACCAGGGGCACGCGTTCTTCAGGGGTGGACGCGTTTGCGTAAGAGAGGATCAACAGCCATAAAGTACAACCTAAAAGAATTAGGCGAAGCATTGCAGAATCCGGTTGCAATAAGATGGTGCATCTTAGCATAGCCGGTACAGCCGTCCTGGCCTCGGCTACACCCCCCTGGGGCATGCTGTTATAATGCCGCCCGCAAAAAATGTGGCTTTGGCCGCATATCCTCTTTTCCTACCCCAAAGGCCTTGCAACCAATAGGTATCCAAATGTCGATAGAGAAGCCCACCATTATCTACACAGAAACCGACGAGGCCCCCGCCTTGGCGACCTACTCTTTACTGCCAATCATTCAGGCGTTTGCCGCCGCCGGAAACATTGATGTGGTGACCAAGGATATTTCTCTGTCCGGCCGCATTCTCGCCAACTTTTCCGATTATTTGCAGCCAGAGCAGCGCCAGGAAGACGCGTTGGCCCTGTTGGGCGAACTGGCCACCAAACCGGAAGCCAATATCATTAAGCTGCCCAATATCAGTGCATCTATTCCCCAATTAAAGGCGGCCATCAAAGAATTGCAGAGCAAGGGTTACGCGCTGCCGGATTACCCGGAAGAGCCGAAAACCGAACAGGAAAAAGACGCCAAAGCACGTTACGACAAAATCAAAGGCAGTGCGGTCAACCCGGTGTTGCGCGAAGGTAACTCCGATCGCCGCGCGCCGCTTTCTGTCAAACAATACGCGCGCAAAAATCCCCACTCCATGGGCAAGTGGTCTGCGGATTCCAAATCCCACGTCGCCTCTATGACGAAGGGCGATTTTTACGGCAGCGAGAAATCTCTCACCGTGCAGTCGCCAACCAAAATCAAAATTGAATTTGTCGATAAAGAAGGCCGCACTACCGAATTGAAAAAAGCGTTTGCCCTGCAGGCGGGCGAAATCATCGACGCGTCCGTGTTGAGCAAAAATGCGTTGTGCGAATATCTCGCGCGGGAAATCGACGACGCCAAAAATCAAGGTGTTTTGCTGTCGCTGCACTTGAAAGCCACCATGATGAAAGTGTCCGACCCGATCATCTTCGGTCACGCGGTCAAAGTGTTTTATAAGCCCGTATTCGAAAAACACGCGGCGCTGTTTGCTGAATTGGGTATCGACGTCAACAACGGTGTCGGCGACCTGTACTCCAAAATCCAGTCTCTGCCACAAGAAAAACGCGACGAAATCGAAGCGGATATCAAAGCGTGCTATGCACAGCGCCCTGAGCTGGCGATGGTGAATTCCGACAAGGGCATCACCAATTTGCATGTGCCCAGCGATGTGATTATCGACGCGTCTATGCCCGCCGCGATTCGCTCCTCCGGTCAAATGTGGGGCGCCGATGGCAAGCTGCACGACACCAAAGCGCTGATCCCCGATCGCTGCTACGCCGGCGTTTATCAGGAAACCATCGACTTCTGTAAAAAACACGGCGCATTTGATCCGCGCACTATGGGAAGTGTGCCTAACGTGGGTTTGATGGCGCAGAAGGCGGAAGAGTACGGCTCTCACGACAAGACCTTTGAAATCGCCGCTGACGGCATGGTGAAAGTGGTGGATGAAGCAGGCAACGTGCTGCTGCAACACGACGTCGAAAAAGGCGATATCTGGCGTGCATGCCAGGTGAAAGACGCGCCGGTGCAGGACTGGGTAAAACTCGCCGTCACTCGCGCTCGTCTGAGCAATACCCCAGCGGTTTTCTGGCTGGATCAAAATCGCGCTCACGATCGCGAATTGATTGCCAAGGTCGAGCAGTATTTGAAAAACCACGATACCACCGGCCTGGACATTCGCATCCTGTCCCCTGTGGAAGCGACCCGTTTTTCTCTGGAGCGCATCAAAGCCGGTCAGGACACGATTTCTGTAACGGGTAACGTGTTACGCGATTACCTCACCGATTTGTTCCCGATTCTCGAACTCGGCACCAGCGCAAAAATGCTGTCCATCGTACCTTTGATGAATGGCGGTGGTCTGTTCGAAACCGGCGCCGGCGGTTCTGCGCCTAAGCACGTAGAGCAGTTCGTCGAGGAAAATTATCTGCGCTGGGATTCTCTCGGAGAGTTTTTGGCGTTGGCCGCGTCTTTGGAGCATCTCAGTCAAGTCACCGGCAATAAAAAAGCGCAGGTGTTGGCCAATGCACTCGACACCGCCACCGCGAAATTTCTCGACAACGATAAATCTCCGTCGCGCAAAGTGGGCGGCATCGACAACCGCGGCAGCCATTTTTATTTGGCGATGTATTGGGCGCAGGCTCTTGCAGAGCAAAATGATGACACGGAATTAAAAGCCCGCTTCAGCAAAATCGCCGAGGCCATGACCGGTCAGGAACAGGCGATTGTGGCGGAGTTGATTGGTGTACAGGGCAGACCTATCTCCATCGGCGGCTACTACCGCCCGGACGCGGAACTCACCTCCAAAGCTATGCGTCCGAGCGCGATTCTGAACGGCATTATCAGCTCTATTTAATCTCTCAACCGGCAACCCTTAATGGTTGCCGGTTTCTCCACATCCTTCGCAATTTTAAGTTTCAGTCAATAAATGCCGAAATATGCCCAAATTCGCAGGTGGCAAGGGGCGTGGTGTTCTGAAAATCGGTTTTGCCTTCTGCCACTCCAGTGATGAAATCTTCCGCCGCAATTGCGCTTTTCCGGTGCAGCTTTGGAGTTTGTAGTCAATTCGTCTCAGCAAATGCTTACTTATGGGTTGCGGTTTTCGCTTGCGATCAATATGCCGCCTTTCGCAAAAGGGGATTGTTTCTTGCTAGTCAGTGAAACAGCGTTGCGCAGCTTATCGCTTGCGACCGCTATACTGGCCACACTCAAGAAAAAATCCGCAGTAATTTAAATGCGAGTGATACGTCTTCTATGAAGCGCAAAGAAATTCTCGACCGAATTTTTAAAGAAGTGGAAACCGTCGTGCTCTGCCGGCAGCACCCGGTCACGGGGCTGCTGCCGGCGAGTACCAGCATCAATACCCACGGCGATTATCGCGATGCCTGGGTGCGGGATAATGTGTATTCCATTCTATGCGTGTGGGTGCTCGGGGTGGCGTATCGCCATTTCGATGACTCTGAGCGCTGTGATCAGTTGGAGCAGGCGACCATCAAGCTGATGCGCGGCTTGCTGATGAGCATGATGCGGCAGGCGGGCAAGGTGGAGGCGTTTAAGCAGACGCTGGATAAAAATCACTCTCTGCATGCGAAGTACGATACGGCAACTGGGTTGGAAGTGGTGGCCGACGATGCCTGGGGTCATTTGCAAATCGACGCAACATCCATTTTTTTATTGATGCTGGCGCAGATGACGGCCTCCGGTTTGCGTATTGTGCGCACGTACGACGAAGTGGATTTTGTCCAGAACCTGGTTTATTACATCGCCAGCGCCTACCGCATTCCGGATTTCGGCATTTGGGAGCGCGGCAACAAGATCAACAACGGCAAAACCGAAATCAACGCCAGTTCGGTGGGCATGGCCAAGGCCGCATTGCAGGCCCTCGACGGTTTTAATCTGTTCGGCAAGGATGCGTCGCCGCGCGCGGTGGTGCATTCGGTGGCGGACGCGATCTCACTGGCGCGCAGCACGCTTGCGGGTTTGCTGCCGCGTGAATCGCTGTCGAAAGAGACCGACAGCGCGCTGCTCAGCATCATCGGTTATCCCGCATTCGCCATTGGTGACAAAGCGCTGGTGACCAAAACCCGCGACAATATTCTCGCCAAACTCGGCGGTAATTACGGCTGCAAACGTTTCCTCTGGGACGGTCACCAGACGGTGTTGGAGGAGAGTTCGCGGCTTTATTACGAACATTCGGAATTGGCGAATTTCGAACACATCGAATCCGAATGGCCGCTGTTTTTCACTTATCTGTATATCCATGCCCTGTTCGACGGCAACGAAACCACCGCGCGCCATTACCGCAGCAAAATCGAATCGCTGATGGTGGAAGTGGACGGCAAGCGGCTGATTCCCGAGCTCTATTATGTGCCGCGGGAACACATCGAACTGGAAAAACAGAAACCCCGCTCACAGCTGCGCCTGCCCAACGAAAACGTGCCGCTGGTGTGGGCGCAAAGCCTGTATTACGTGGGGCTGTTGCTCGATGAAGGACTGGTGTCCCGCGACGATGTGGACCCGCTGCGCATGCGCCGCCGTTCGCGCCAGTTCACCAAAACCCAGATCGCGCTGGTGGTGTTGGCGGAAAACGACAGGGTGAAGGCGCAACTCGCGCAATTCGGCGTGATTACCGAGACCCTGCAGGATATACGTCCGATNAATGTGATCGCCGCGCCGAGTCTGGTGGANACCTACCGTCACGTGGGNGCCAACCGCGCACTCAANCTCACCGGTCGCCCGCGCCGCCGTTTGCAGAGNCTGGCGACGTCGCAGACCTATGAAATCAATGGCAAACCCAGTTTGTGTCTGTCCTGGATCCAAAGTGAGTACAGCGATTACCGGGTATACGACGCACAGTTGATGGCGCAGAACATCGAGCGCGAGCTGCGCCATATCGCCACCCATTGGATGAGCAATGAAATTGCGGTGTTCACTTGGATGGTGGATGAGCATTTCTGCAACACCCACAACGCCGACGTGTTATTCCGCACGCTGCGCGAATTGCAATTGCGCAGCCATTCCGAGCAAGTGGGTTACGCTTCCGCCAAGCTGGCTATCCGCGCTTCGCGGGTGAACCGCCTGACCGTGCCGGAATTCAGCTGTCCCACGGTGACCAATAACAGTTCAGTCAATCCCGTCGGCCACATGTTCGCCCAGCGCGAGCAACTGGATCCGCGCGCGCAGACACTGCTCGAATGTCTGGACATTGAATCGGAGCTGACCTGTTACCGCACCCTGGAAGCGTTTCTCAAACAGTACTCCTTGGATACCAATCTTGATGGCGGTGAGCAGCCCGTCTCGGTCGCGAATCTGGTGCGGCATATCTCCTACCAGGCGCAGAGCAAATGCTATTGGCTGTTGTCGCGGTTTTGTTATGCGAGCCTGGGTCAGTTCACCCTGGATCTGACCGACGGACTCACCATGCTGGTGGCCCGGCATATGGCGGTGGTGCTCGGCAAGGGCAAGGTCAATTCCATGGTGATAGATGCGCCTATCGCGTATCAGGATCTGGTGGACAGCCTGAACAAGCTGTATTTCAACCCGCTCGAGCGCGCCCTCGCCCAGGAATTTTTAGCAGTATTGGGCACCATCATGCGGGTGGACCAGCGCCTGTTCGAGGGCCTGCGCTCGGTGATGGTGCAAAACCTGATGATGTTGTGTGCGGAAGCGTCCGATGAGACTACCGAGATGGATATCCTGCTGACCGTGGGCGCCATGTCGCCCTCGCGTATCCTCGCTAAAGTGCGCGACATCCTCGATCAACAACACCGCGAATTTACCCGCGGTTTGCATTCGGGCTTTTTGGGCAGGGATGGCGAGGATACGGCGGCCAACCGAGCGGCGGTCGATACGGACTGGTTCGAGTGGCGGGTGGCCCGCGGGTCGATTACCCGCCTGGATGACAGCCTATTGAACGATCTTTGGCAGAGCCTGCACTCGGCGCAGACTCTGGTATTCGGCGATCGCGGCAGCCAGGAATATATTCTCGACTGCGAGCTGGTGCGCAGCTCCATGACCCCCGGCGAGGCGAGTTTCGGCAACCATATCGATCAGCTCACCCAGCAGCTCCACCCGACCTATTACAAAAGCGCGGTGTTTGAAGCCTTGTACGCCTTCACGCGCTTCTGCAAAGACCATCCCAAGGCGCGCTTCAACACGCCAGTGGTATTCACGCAATTGCTAGAGCGGGCGGCGAAGAGTTACATCTGGGATTCCGGGGCGGCGCAGTTGGGCAAGCGCGACCTGGACGTGTTGCTCGAGCAATCACCCCAGGTGCTGCAGAAGTACGTGACTTTGGTGTTTGAAAATAGCGCCGACTATTTCTGACGGTGGCCGGCTGAATTAAGCCGGCACACTCATCTCTTCCAGAAGTTTTTTCACAGCGCGGTCCCAGCCTGCGGGGCCCGGTTCATCGGTGATCAGGTGGCGCTGATCCTGGCTGGTCGGCCTGTAGCTGAGCGGGATGGTGTGAGGCGGACGCACTACCACGGCAATATCAGCGCTCTGCAACATGCTAACGTCGTTACCTGAATCCCCAAAAGCCGCCACCAGCGGCTTGGTCCCCAGCAACTTCTGGTAGAGAGTCACCAGCCAGCGCATGGCCTGGCCTTTGTCGCAGGGGCTGCCGATATGGATGGCGTGGCTGCCGCGGCTCAATTGCAATCCCTGTTTTTCCACATCCTTGGCGAAGGCGTCGAAGCTTTTGGCGTCGTCCAGCCAGTAGAGAATTTCGCTGTGGCGGCGCTGCTTGGCCAGTCGCGCCATGGCCAGATCCCGATTGGTGTAGTCACTGACCTGCAATTCCGACATATCGCCAAAGCCGCGAAATTGATAATGCTTGCTCTGTCGCAGGGACTGCAGAATCGCGCGCACATGGGCGTACGGCTGGGCCACACGACAGATCCAAAAGCCATCTTTTTCCTCTGTGGACGGCGCGGAAGGTCGGCGAAACTGGGTTTGTGGCAGCGCCACGCCGGCGCCATTTTCAAAAATGATTGGTCCACGCAGGTGCATCTGCTGCTGCAGTTGCACGCATTCTTCAAAGGCGCGGCTGCAGCTCAGGATAATCGGGATGCCGCGTTCGCGCGCTAGGCGCAGGGAACTTTCAGCCGGTGTCCAGGTGGCGGTGTCCAGGTCCAGAAGGGTGCCGTCGAGGTCGGTAAAAATCAGAATTGAGCGCGTTTTTGTCATCGTTCCAATGTGCTCTATCGTTATGCCGCCGGCTGGCGCCGGCACGCTATGTTGGATTGCGTCCAGAGAAGCCCCGGCAATTGCCGGATGCTGGTCCCGGCGCTCTTTGTGCTCATATTGCACATAAAGTGCCGAAACCCGATAAAAACGGGATGGAGTAACGGCCTGCGCGGCGGGATGCGGGAAAATGGCGACCGCTGCTGCGCTTGCTAACCGCGAAGCAGGACATTATTCCCCAATTAATAACAAGGTGTTTATCTTTTTTACACACAAAGCCGATGTAATCTTGAGTCCGTGTGCGACCGGGTCTGCAATTTAGGTCGGCTGATGAGGAGGAAACATGCGCTATAGGTTGAGTGTTCTGCTCGCTTTTGTTTGTGTTATGGTCAGCGCCTGCGCCCATTTGGGAGCTGGGCTCGAGGCGCCGAAAGTACGGGTGGACTCTTTGCAAATGCTGGAGTCCCGCGGCGTCAGCCAGCGCTTTCTCATCGGCTTGCGGGTGATCAATCCCAATGATCGCGCTCTGCCGGTGAAGGGGCTCAGTTATACCCTGGCATTGAATGGTTTTGACTTACTGGAAGGTGTCACCGGCAAAGTGCCGGTGTTGGAACCTTTCAGCGAAACCCTAGTGGAAGTAGAGGCAGCGACAGATCTGGTAGCCGCGCTGCGTTTGCTGAATAATCTGGCCCGGCCGGATGCTGCGCAAAACATCACCTATGCTTTGACTGCCAAGGTCAGCGTGCAGGGCTGGCCTGGTCGGCTCACGGTGAAAGAGGCCGGCGAAGTTCCGCTGTTTGGTGCCGGTACCACAACCCGATAGCGCCCGACGTTTACAGCGGGCGCCACAATAATAATGAAATCTTGACGGTGCCCGATCTCCGGGCGCGGCCGTCCGCTCAAAACGTTCGAGGCTTACATGCGTCTTGTTAAATGGCTGATAAGTGTCGTCATCACTGTGGGCATAGTGCTGGCGGCCGTTCCATTGGTAGCGAAGTGGTACATTGTCCGCTGGTTGGAGAGCGAGGGTTATCAGGCAGAGATCAAAAAGGCCGGCGCAGATTTTATTTTTGGTGAGTTAAGTCTGCAGGGGGTGACAATCGTCAGCCCTAACGGTGAACATCTCGCGGTATTCAGTGCCAAGGCCGATTTCAGTCTCTGGTCTCTGCTGAGCAGCGGCCGCTTGGTGGTGGACCGCTTTGAATCGGACAGCGCAAGGCTAGATTTGCGCGGTTCACCTGAAGGAATCCGGGTCGGAGGATTTTTGCTCGACCCGGCGTTAAGAAAATTCAGCGAGCGGGTTCCCTTGGAAATCCGCTCCGCCCGCCTGATCAACACGGATATATGCCGCGCCGCCGAGCGCTGTCTGCGGGTGGAAACCATCTCCGTCTCCCGCGCCAAGTGGCAGCGCTCGGGCGACCATTGGGAGTTCGTCCACAACGCGCCGCTTACCGTGGAAAAAGCCTTTCTGCGCGACCAGACCCACAACACCACTTTGTTTTACGGCGCTGAAGCCACGGTGGCCACAGGGATCTATTCCCCGGTCTCCCTGGATTTGGACGCGCTTAAGCTGAGCAATTTTCAATTTGTTGAAAACAGTCTTACCGATGTCGGGGTGGATGCACCCTATCAAACCCAGTTGGGTGAGATGAACATAACGTCGCTGACTTGGCGCGCCGGCGAGAAGACACTTTTTATAGGGCCTGTGGACGCGACCAGCCTGCGCCAGTCCCTCCATCGCACCGCGGATGGCAGCATGATGCTGCCCGCCCGCTTGGTGGATCTGCTCAATCCCGCGCAACTGACGGATCTGCAGTTAGTGGTGGAAAAATTGGAAGTGCGCGACGGTGCTGTCTCCTGGACGGATCAGGCGGTGACACCGCCCGCCGCGCAAAACTTTGCCGCCCTCAGCGTGCAATTGGGGCGTATCGACAGCAGCATGCGTGATACTGCAACACCCATCAAGGTGACCGGCAAAGTAGGGCAGGATGGCAAAGTAGGTCTAGAGGGGGAAATCTATCCCTACAGCGTCGATACCAAATTCAATCTCACCGGTTTTATTCACGGCGTGGATCTGGCCAAACTCTCCGGCTACAGCCGCCAGTTCCTCAATCAGGTGATCGATCAGGGCGCACTCGATGTCTCCTTTAATGCGGTGGTGCGCAATAACCAGCTGCAGGCGGAAACCAGCTGGCTGCTGGCCAACCTGCGCATCGAACCTACTCGCGGCAGCGGCTCCGATATGCCGCTGGAACTCTCCTACGACCTGCTCAAGGACCACAACAACAGCGTCATGCTGACAATGCCGGTGCGCGGCGAGTTCGGCAGCGACAGGCTGCGACCGCAATACATCTTCGCCAATCAGATGCGCCGGGTGATGAGTGATATGGCGCGGCAGCGCGTCAACTCCGCCGGCGGCGTTTCTACGGTGCGCGAGGCGCCCACCGGCAAAATGGCTTTCCGCCCGCTGGAATACGCCACCAACGTCCGCTACCCGGCGCTTGCCGATGGTGAACGTATTCAGGAAATGGCGGCCATGCTGCGCGAGAAACCGCATTTGCGCATGGTTTTCTGTCCAGTGAGTACTGGCGGCGAGTGGGCTGAATTGTTCAATAACGGCGAGCGCCCCACGCCAGAGACGGAATTGTTAGATGAGCACAAACAGATGCTGTTGGATCTCGCCAGCGCCCGCGGGCGCGTTATCCGCTCGCGTTTGATCGATGCCGGCGCGGCCGCAGATCAGATTGTCATCTGCACACCCAGCGTCGACATGACGCAATACGGGCTGTCTTTTATCTCGATTTCCTTATAATCGCCAACACTTCGACCCGGCCTCGCCCGGGTTTCCTGTCCCTTTGGAACCTGCTGTCACCATGACCGATTTGCTTGATCCTTCCGCCGAAGAACGTATCCCCTTAAGACAATTCACCGAGAAAGCCTACCTGGATTACTCCATGTACGTGATTCTCGACCGCGCGTTACCGCACGTGGGCGACGGCCTTAAACCTGTGCAGCGGCGCATCGTTTACGCTATGAGCGAACTCGGGCTGAAGGCCGGCGCAAAGTACAAAAAGTCCGCTCGCACCGTCGGGGATGTGATCGGTAAATTCCATCCTCACGGGGATTCCGCCGCCTATGAAGCCATGGTGCTGATGGCGCAGCCGTTTTCCTTTCGCTATCCGCTGATCGACGGCCAGGGCAACTGGGGTTCACAGGACGATCCGAAATCCTTCGCGGCCATGCGCTACACCGAAGCCAAGCTCACGGCTTTCTCCGAAGTACTGCTGAGCGAACTCGGCCAGGGCACGGTGGACTGGCAGCCCAACTTTGATGGCACTCTTGAAGAACCCCGGGTACTGCCCGCGCGGGTGCCGACAGTGCTGCTCAACGGCACCACCGGCATCGCGGTGGGCATGGCCACCGATATTCCGCCGCACAACCTGCGCGAAGTCGTGGCCGCCACCGTGCATTTGCTGGAAAACCCCAACGCGACTCCGGCTGAGTTGTGCCAGTTTGTCCTCGGCCCGGATATGCCAACGGACGCTGAAATCATTACCCCGCGAGCCGATCTTGTGCGCCTCTACGAGACTGGGCGCGGCAGCGTAAAAATGCGCGCGAAGTGGGTGAAAGAGGAGGGCGATATCGTGATTACGGCCCTGCCGCATCAGGTGAGTGGTGCGAAGATCCTGGAGCAGATCGCCGCCCAGATGCAGGCGAAAAAACTGCCCATGGTCGCCGATTTGCGCGACGAATCCGATCACGAAAATCCCACCCGTCTGGTGATAGTGCCGCGCTCCAACCGTATCGATCTGGATGCGTTGATGAATCACCTGTTCGCCACCACTGAGCTGGAGCGCAGCTACCGGGTCAACATCAATCTGATCGGCAACGACGGCAAGCCCGGGGTGAAAAATCTCGCGGAACTGCTCGGCGAATGGCTGGTGTTCCGCCTCGAGACCATACGTCGCCGCCTGCAATACCGTCTCGATTGGGTCGATCGCCGCCTGCATCTGTTGGACGGTATGTTGATCGCCTACCTCAACCTAGACGAGGTGATCCACATCATTCGCACCGCGGATCACCCCAAAGAGGAGTTGATGAAGCGCTTCGGCCTGTCGGAAGATCAGGCCAATTACATCCTCGATACCCGCTTGCGTCAGTTGGCCCGTCTGGAGGAAATGAAAATCCGTGGCGAGCAGGATGAGCTCACCAAAGAAAAAGCCGATCTTGAAGCCACTCTGGCTTCCGAACGCCGCATGAAAACCCTGGTGCGCAAAGAGCTGGAAGCCACCGCCAAGGAATTCGGCGACGACCGCCGCAGCCCCCTGGTGGAGCGTGCCGAAGCACAGGCGTTCAGCGAAACCGAATTGCTGCCCAGTGAGCCGGTGACGGTGGTGCTGTCGGAGAAGGGCTGGATCCGCTCCGCCAAAGGTCATGACATCGACCCCGCGGCATTGAGTTACAAGGCCGGCGACAAATTCGCTTTCCTCGCCCGCGGTAAAAGCCAACAAACGGTATTGCTGCTCGATTCCAGCGGACGCAGCTACGGTATTCCTGCGCATTCACTGCCGTCCGCCCGCGGCCAGGGTGAGCCGGTTACTAGCCGCCTCAATCCCCCTAGCGGGGCGACCTTCGCCGGCTTGTTGATGGGCGAAGACGCGCAGCAAGTGTTGTTGGCGACAGATGCCGGTTACGGATTTATCGCCACCTTAGGCGATATGCAGAGTAAAAACCGCGCGGGCAAGGTGCTGTTGAATGTTCCCGAAGGTGCGCGCGTTTTGCCGCCGACGCTGATTCAGGACGCGGCGGCCACTCAACTGGTGGCGGTCACCAATGATGGCCGCATGTTGGTGTTTCCGGTCACTGAATTGCCCGTGCTGGCCAAAGGCAAGGGCAATAAGATCATCGGTATCCAGTCCAGCCGTTTGCAGACGCGGGAGGAGTTCATGATTTCGGTGGTGCCCCTGACCAGCGAGCAGACGCTGAAGATCTGGGCGGGCAAACGCTTCCTGCAGCTGCGTCTGAAGGATATGGAGCACTACCTGGGTGAGCGCGGCCGGCGCGGACACAAGCTGCCGCGGGGCTTCCAGAAAGTCGATTCCGTAGAAGTGGTCGACTGATTTGTGTCGGTCAGGCCGGCTCGGTCGGCCTGAATAATTTCGAAAGTGTGTAAAAAAACCTGACGTTTTTCACTCTTCCCCTCTCGCATATATTTCCTATCGGGCGTAAGATAACGCCTATTGCTAAGTAACCACTAACGCTGGCGGTCAGACGATACGCCTCGTTGCGAGTCTTTCTCGTCTTGTTCAATCCTGAATCTGTTGTCAAAAATTTTTTTACACTTTGAGGTGATGCCATGTTCCGAAAACACGGCCGCACGTCGATTCGTTGTCCCATGCAATTGCGTCATCAGCGCCTGGGATTTCTTGAAGTCGTGACCAACAACATCAGCGCATCCGGGATTTTTATTGGGGTGCAGCCCCAGCTCGATCAGGGAAAGCTCAGTCAATTGCGGCTGGGTGATTTACTGGAGGCACAGATCGAAAGCCCTGACAGTGAGTCAGAGCAGGTCCGCCTGCGGGTCGCCCGTCTCGATAAAAATGGCTTTGCTTTGATGTTCATCTGAGCCCTCGGGGCTCAGCTCTTCGCCTTCGTATTTTGCTTTTTCCTCGGTATTCAACGACAAAACAGCAGCTTCCGCCGCCGCGAGCATTTCTGCCGGCACATCTTCCAGAGTATTGCCGCGAATAATCGAGCGCAGCTCGCTGATGTAAGGTGCGCCGCGCTCAGAATAACTTGTCAATTTTCCCGCCAGTTCGTAACCGCTCACCGACTGTCCCGCGACCGTTTTTTGTTGTCGCAGCAAGCGCAGACCGTGATAGGCGGAATGGGTATTGATGTTGTGAAAGTAGGCAGCGACCGAGGCGCGTGGGGAGTCGAAGCGGGTGACCTCGTGAAAGGCCCCGTCCCGGCGATTTTTTGGGACTAGGCCGCAGCCAGCTTTGAAGCACCATTGACCGAAATAGTTATTGCCCTCGCGGGCGAACCGCGATGTTCCCCAGGCGGATTCCGAAGCCGCCTGCGCCAGTGCCAGTGCCGGAGGAATGGTATTGATGCGCCGATCCAGTCGATCCAACGTCTGCTCCAACGGTCCTTCTTCCACATCATATTGCTTGGCCCATTCGTCCAGTTGGGCGCGATCCCTGTGCGTAAGCTTGTTGGCGGTGGCGCGCTTGGCGATGGCTTGGAGTTGCTCGCGCAGATTTAAAAGGCGCTGATTTTCCTCTTCTACCATGGGCAAAAGAAAATTGAAAAACGCTTCTTTGCGAGCGGCAACATCGCGAATGGCTTTGAAGTCGGGTGGTGGCGGATCGAGCACATCCTCCACCTCAACGATCTGTTCTGCATCCAGCGAGGTTGGCCACTGGTAATGGACAAGCCAAAAACATAAGCCCACTAGCAGCACACAATAACCGGCGATGCTGTAGGCAATGGCGCGTTTGAACATACAGCGGTTCGTCGGTTAGAGCTTCAGAGAAGCCCGCAGCGCCTGAAGTTTTTCCTGATTGCGCGCTTTGTCCAATGGTTCTGCCGCTTTTTCCGGAAGTGCTGGCGGTAGGGGTGCCTCCAATTGAGCGCCGTTGCGCACCGATTGGCAGATGTCTTCATAGATATCCCGAAATACCGGGAAGGCTACCGCCTCCGGATTGATCTGCAAGAAGTACCAGTCGCTACGTTTGCCGGCGTGATAAACCGCCGGGTGCGACCAAGCGTAGGCAGCTTTGGGCGACGGGGCGCGGCAGGCTTCGAGATAGGCGCTGTGGGCATCCGGCATACCGGGATCGCTGCTGGCCTTTTCGCAGAAGTGGATCATGGTGCGCAGAGTCGGCAGATACTCGCTGGTTTCGATCACCATTTTGGCGGCGCTGAGCAGGGTGCGGGCGTCGAACTGCCCCAGCATTTCCAGCCACAGGCGCTTCACCTCGTTCAATTCGGCGGCGTTGCCGAACGCCTTCAAGTACTGGTTGTGATAGTTCAGGCGGAACAGAGTGAAAACCTGGTTGATGGCATCGATCAAGGCTGTGCGCCGGGCCTGGGCCGCGGCGTTCCGGTCGTGCGTCACAGCGGGCTCAGAGGGCCCAGCTGCGGTCGGTGAGTTGTTCGGCAAGGCTCAATTCTCGCGTCGATTTGGTTTGAGGGTCTTCCTGCGCGTGGCGTTTCGCCCAGCGCTGTTTTACATA
>Ga0065721_10049128_pt1 | contig 45240 bp, 34 predicted proteins | sample Mesricmetagenome_FD_59108 | JGI IMG/M metagenome (GOLD analysis project Ga0065721, IMG submission 59108) | Mesophilic microbial community from rice straw/compost enrichment Sample: eDNA_1 v2 (version 2) | ecosystem: Engineered > Solid waste > Grass > Composting > Bioreactor | place: USA: Davis...
GCAAGTTCCTCAAACGGAACGGAAAGAATTTCTGCGGCGAGCCGAAACGAACACCCCCAAACCCAGTGCCAGCAGCACCACGACCGCAGGTTCAGGAATGGGCAGGGCCTCATAAGCAAAACGTCCCAGCAGCTCGTGAACTTGGGTGGTGGGATGGGTGGAATCCCAGAAGATGTATTCCTCCGGATTTTCTACGATCTCGCTGGTGGGGTCGTGCGTTGATCCGAGAAAGACATACGCCGATTCGTGAATGTTGGTGAATCCATAGGCTCCGGGATCCTCGAGAAGAAGATTGAACGTGGCGTAGGCGTCAAAAAAGGTGATCGAAATATCCGCGTAGGTCGATTCGAGCGTCAGCACCACATCGGCCAGTTTGTCATTGTAGGAATGGACGAATGCCGTGGCGTCGATCCCGTTTTGGGTTCCCCGGTAATTGGGCTTCTGCCCCAGATCCGGAAGGTTGAGCATGAGGAAATTCCGGGCTCCCGCTTCATAAAGCGTGACAATGGCGGTCTGGATGTTCAAAGCCGCCGTGGTCGAGGCATCCTCTATCGGCGCGGAACGCTCTCCCTCGACCCAGTCGATCGCATCGTTTCCTCCGCTCCATACCGAAAAGAGAGCCCCTCCCATATCGTAGTTGTAAAGGGCCGATTGGGAATCCTGGGTGAGATAAAGAAAGTCGGCAATCTGCTGTTGCAGGTTGGATATCACAAAGTTCTTGTGTCCGCTACCGGTGGTGGACCCCCCAAAGGCGAAATTGGTTCCCGGGCCGTAGTCCGTTTCCACGAGATTTCTCCCGTAGTTTTCTCCCAGCGGCACGGGATTGGTGGAAGCCCCGATCGACAGCAGACGGCCGTTCAAATACTCGATCCAGGTTGGACCGGAACTCCAACGCCCTTCCGCGGCAATGCCGTAGGAATTGTAGGCGGCATTGTAATAGTTCAGGTCGTATCCCGTTTCATCCATCCATATCTCCGGCGGCAAATAGCTGATCGTGTTTCCCTGATCCGTAAGGCTGTCGCCGAAGGCCACCAGCCCCGAATAGCCGGCAAACACGGAACCGATCTGCAACCAGGCCGCCACAACGGCGACCATCCCGATGGACGCACGGAACTTCCCTGTCATAGCGATTCGGGGAACTAAAAAAATTTTCCGCGGATGCGAAGAATTTTTTTCGCCCCGCCGCGGGTTCTCCCGCCGCCCCCGGTCCGTCTAAAGACTGCCGAACGCGACGTCCAGAACCTCGAGGAGAAAATCGGCGTCCGCCTGGGTGATGCACATGGGCGGCGAAAAGCGGATGGTCTGGCCCCAGAGGCCGCCCTTGCCCAGGAGCAGTCCGAGTTCGCGGGCCTTTTCGAGGACCTCCGCGCAGGCCTCGCGGGCGGGCTCCTTGGTCTGGCGGTCCTTGACGAGTTCGATGCCCAGCAGGAGTCCCCTGCCCCGCACATCGCCGATCACGGCGTGTTTTTCCTTCAGCTTTTCGAGTCCCGCCAAAACGCAATTGCCCAGCCGGAGGCAGTTTTCCTGCAGGTTTTCCCTTTCGATCACCTCAAGCACCGCCTTGCCGGCGGCGCAGACCACGGGATTGCCCCCGAAGGTGTTGAAATGGATTTTCTGCGTGAGGACGGAGGCGATCTCCGGCGTGGTGACAACCGCCGCCAGGGGCACGCCGTTGCCGATGCTCTTGGCCATGGTGACAATGTCCGGAACGACCCCCTGGCTTTCGAATCCCCAGAAATGCGAACCGGTGCGCCCAAAGCCCGTCTGGACTTCGTCGGCGATGCACACCCCGCCCGCCGCGCGCACGTGTTCATAAACGCGCTTCAGGTAGCCGTCGGGAAAAACCACAAAACCGCCCACGCCCTGGATCGATTCCGCGATGAAGGCGGCGACCCGGCCGGGGGTCGCGTAATCAATGATCGCCTTGACGTCCTCCGCATATTTCCGGCCCGCCTCGGGGTCGTCGTATCCATGGGGGCCGCGGTAACAATAGGGAGCCTGCGCGTGGTGGACGCCAAAACTGTGCGGCACGTTGAACTTCCACGAACTGTGGGCCGTGACCGACATCCCCGAGGCATTGCCGCCGTGATAGGCGTTGCGCAGCGCAATGACGTCAAAGTTGCCCGTGTAAAGGCGCGCCATGAGCAGCGCGAGGTCGTTGGCTTCGGAGCCGGAGTTGACGAAATAACACACCTTCAGGTTGCCGGGCATCTTGGAGGCGAGTTTTTCGGCATACTCCGCAATCTTCGGCTGCAGGTAGATGGTGGTCGAATGCTGGAGGGTTTCGTTCTGCTCGTTGGCCGCCTTCACCACGTGGGGGTGGCAATGGCCGGCGCTGATCGTGACAATGCCGCCGAGACCGTCGAGGTAGCGCCGGCCGGTTTCGTCCCAGACATACTGCATCTTCCCCTCCACGATCATGAGGGGCTTTTTGTAATAAAGAAACAGGCCCGGATTCAGATACTGCCTGCGCAGGGCGAGCACCTCCCCGGCGGAGGGACCGGTGTAGGGTTTCGGTTGGTGCGTGGTGGGGGGAAGAACGGGTGCTTTCATAAATCAACAATCAGGGAAAAGTTTGCGCAAAACCAGGTACACCGCAAAGGCCACCCCGAAGCCGACAAACCAGGCGTAGTTGAACAGATCCACCAGGACGGCGGGAATCCGGTCGGCGGGGACGGCCTGGACGCTCACCAGAAATCCGGGAAGGCTCGGCAGCACCCCGGCCACCAGCGCCGCCAGGGCCACCGCGCTGAAACCGCCGAGAAAACGATACCGGGTGTTGCCGCCGTAAAGCGCCTCCACATCGAGTTCCTTTTTCCGACAGACAAAATAGTCCGCGATCAGGATGCCTCCGATCGGCCCCAGCAGCGCGCTATAGCTGACCAGCCAGCCCAGATAACGCTCCGCGTTGGCCATGAGGTGCCACGGCATGATGAGAATGCCGATGAGGCCGGTGATGTAGCCGCCCAGGCGGAAGGAAATGTATTTCGGGGCGAGGTTGGCAAAATCATTGGCCGGACTCACCACATTGGCGGCGATGTTGGTCGCGAGCGTCGCCAGACAGAGCGCCAGCATCGCAATGATCAGCATCACATGGTTGGGATTGTCGATGCGGGTCAGCACCTCGACCGGATCCCAGATGGGTTTGTCGACCTGAAAAATGATCGGCGTCGCCGAGGTCACCGCCACGCCGATGAAGGAATACAGCGCCATGGTCGGGGGCAGTCCGATGGTCTGTCCCCAGGCCTGGACCCGCTGCGACCTGGCATAACGGGAGAAGTCCGGGATGTTCAAAGACAGCGTCGCCCAGAACCCCACCATGCCGGTCAGCGCCGGGAAAAAGAACACCCAGAACTGTCCGGCCTTTGGCTGGCCCGGACCAAAGGCCGAGGGCGTGCTGAGCATGGGACCGAATCCCCCGGCGGCGCGATAGGCCCAGAGGACAAACAGCAGTCCGAGGCTGATGAGAAGCGGGGCCTTGATGTTCAACAGCCAGCGGATGCAGTCGATGCCCCGGTGGATCACCCACATGTTGATGCCCCAAAAAAACAGGAAGCAAAGCAGCTGGGAGAGGGAGATTCCGAGAAGGGGGATCGCGGCCTCCGTCGCGAGGGCCGGCCGGAACACGGCGAGGATTTTGTGAATGGCCTCGCCGCCGATCCAGGTCTGGATCCCAAACCATCCGCAGGCCACCAGGGCCCGCAGCATGGCCGGCACATTGGCCCCGAGCAGGCCGAACGAAGCCCGGCAATAGACCGGAAACGGAATGCCGTATTTGGTGCCCGCATGGGCGTTGAGCACCATCGGGATCAGGACGATCACATTGGCCAGAAAGATCGTCCCGACCGCCTGCCACCAGTTCATCCCGCCGTCGATAAGCGACGACGCCAGCATGTAGGTGGGAATGCAGGCGGCCATGGAAATCCACAGGGCCGCAAAATTCCACATCCCCCACTTCCGCTGCGTCATCGGCACGGGGGCCAGGTCGTCGTTGAGAAGACGGGGGGGCTTTTCGTCAGCCGGCAGGGAAACGGCGCCTTGGTGGGAATGCATATGGTGGTTCAACTCTTAGCAAGCCGGATGCCAGAACCGGAAACTCATGGTGTCATCGGACGGAATCCACCCAGTCCCTGAAGGCCCGGGGGCCGCCGGGCAGATACCCCACCCGGCGGGCAATCTCGCGTCCGCGGGCGTTGACCAGAATCAGCGTGGGATAAGCGTTCACCCCGAACCGCGCGCGCAGGAGCTCGTTCTGCTCCCGCACGTCCGGTTTCTGGGGTTTCGTTCTCGGAAAATCGACCACAACCATCTCCAGGTTTTCCCGGGCATACTCCCGAAACTCCGGCTGCGAAAACACCTCTTCGTCGAGTTTCATGCACGCCGGGCACCAGTCGGACCCGGTGAAATCAAGCAGCACCAGGCGGTTTTTCTCCGCCGCAAGGGCCAGCGCCCCCTGGTAGTCGTCGTGCGGCACCGGAGGAGCGTGAAAAAAGAGGAAATAAACGGCCGCCGCCGCTCCGCAGAGAAGGAGGAGGGATCGGCCGCTCATACCCGCATTTCCGCTCAGCCGGCGTAACCCCGGGGGTGCTTGACGTGCCACGCCCAGGCACTTTCGACGATGGTGCGAATGTCCTGGTATTTCGGCTCCCAGCCCAGCTCGCGGCGGATCTTCTCGGAGCCCGCAATGAGGCGCGGCGGGTCGCCCGGGCGGCGCGGTTTCTCCACCGCCTTGATGGATTTGCCCGTCACGGCCTCGCAGGTGGCAATGACCTCCTTCACCGAGGTGCCGCCGCCGGTGCCGAGATTGTATTTTTCACTCTTTTCCGCCTTCAGCGCGAGGATGTGCGCCTGGGCGAGGTCGAGCACGTGAATGTAATCGCGGATGCACGATCCGTCGGGCGTGGGATAATCCGTGCCGTAGATGTCCACCGACTCGCGCTGACCCAGGGCCACCTTCAGCACGTTCGGAATCAGATGGGTCTCGATGCGGTGATCCTCGCCGAACCGCTCGGTCGCGCCCGCCGCATTGAAATAACGCAGCGCCACATATTTCAGGCCGTGGCACTCGTCGTACCAGCGGAGGATCCTTTCGAAAAGCAGCTTGGACTCGCCGTAGGGATTGATCGGAACCTGCGGAAGGGTTTCGTCAATGGGCATCCGCTCGGGAATGCCGAACGTCGCGCAGGTGGACGAGAAGACGAACTTTTTCACCCCGCATTCCACGGCGGCGTCGAGGAGATTGACGCCGTTGGCGACGTTGTTGCGAAAATATTTCGAGGGGTTTTCCATGGACTCGCCCACGAGCGCGTTGGCGGCGAAATGCATCACCGCATCGGGCTTCACCTCGCCCATGGCATGGCGGATCACGGTGCGATCGGCGAGATCGCCCTGGAAAAACTCGGCCCGCGGATCGACCGCCTTCTTGTGACCTTCGGAGAGATTGTCGAAAACCGCCACTTCATAACCCTCGTTAAGAAGCTGTTCGACACAGACGCTGCCAATGTACCCGGCGCCACCCGTCACAAAAATCGTTTTCATGAAGCGCCCCAGAGTAACCGGATGCGGCCCACAATCAAGCGCGGCGTCGGCCGGTCAGGCCGCAAACTCCATGAGCTCCCGCTGGAGGCCGGATTCGTCGCCCACCTTGAAGTTCTCCCCGGCCTGAATGGAAACGGTGCGTCCGGCGCCATAGACGATGTCGAGCACGAGCGGGCGTTTGCCCGGGAAGCGTTTCACCGCCTCCAGGATGGCGGGCAGGTCGGTTTCCCTGAGCTTTTCGCGGGAAAGGGCCAGCCGCACCGGTTTGACCGACGCCTTGGGCTTGAGGGCGGACAGGCTGTTGATCATGGCGCGGATCTCCCCCTCGCGCGGCGTGATGCGCGCCGAGATGGCCACAACGTTGCCCACCACAAGGAGGTCGGCATGCTGGGAATAGGTGTCGTCCCAGGCCACCGCCTCGAGCTGACCGGTGAAATCCTCGAACCGCACCACGGCAAACGGCTTGCCGTCCTTCTTGCTGAATTTTTTCTCCACGCCCGAAATCAATCCGGCAAATTTCATCGTGCACGCCTCCTCAACCTGGTGGGCGGAGGCAATCGTGCTGATTTTCGGACTGTCGAAATGGCCTGCGTAGGCCTGCAGCGGATGACCGGTGATGTAATAGCCGAGCAGTTCCTTTTCGTAGGCCAGCATCTCGTTCTTGGACCACGGCTCGACCTTCGCCCTGGACGAGGCGGACTTGGGCGGCGGGGCGCCGAAATCGTCGAAGAACGACGCCTGGCCGGAGGCGCGGTCGCGCTGGATGGACGCCGCCGCCTGCATCGCCTGGTCGAGATCGGCGAACAGCTGCGCCCGCGTGATGTTGAAGCAGTCGAAGGCCCCGCATTTGACCAGACTTTCCAGGATCTTGCGGTTCACCGTGCGGGAATCGAGACGGGAACAGAAATCCTCCAGGGACCGGAAGGCCCCGCCGCGGTCCCGTTCCTCGATCACGGCCTGCATGGCGCCGGCGCCGACGTTCTTGATCGAGGCGAGGCCGAAGCGGATGGCCGTTTCGTTGCCGACCTTCTCGGGCGTGAAAAGGAGCTGGCTGCGGTTGACGTCGGGCGGCAGAACCCGGATGCCCATGCGCGTGCATTCCGCAATGACCACCGCCAGCCGGTCGGTGGTGGCGGCGTCATGGGTGAGCACCGCGGACATGAACTCCACGGGATAATGGGCCTTCACGTAGGCCGTCTGGTAGGACACCCAGCCGTAGGCGGCGCTGTGCGACTTGTTGAAGCCGTATTCCGCAAATTTCGCGATGAAGTCGAAGATGGCGTTGGCGGTGTTCTCGTCGATGCCGTTGACCTTGCGCGCGCCTTCGACAAAGCGCAGGCGCTCCTTGGCCATCTTCTCCTTGTCCTTCTTGCCCATGGCGCGGCGCAGCAGGTCGGCGTCGCCGAGCGAGTAGCCGGCCAGCACGTTGGCGGCGCGCTGCACCTGTTCCTGATACACGATGATGCCCTGCGTCTCGGCGCAGACCTGCTCGAGCAGCGGGTGGGCGTATTCGACCTTTTTCAGGCCCTTCTTGCGCGCGATGTAATCGTCGATGAACTGCATGGGCCCCGGACGGTAGAGCGCGCCGATGGCGATGATGTCCTCGATGCTGCGCACGTCGAAGCGTTTGCAGCAGTTCGTGATCCCGCCGCTTTCCATCTGGAACACCCCCAGCGTCTCACCCCGGTTGTAGATGTCGAATGCCTCCTGGTCGTCGGTGGGAATGCGGGCCAGGTCAAAATCCGGAACCTTTTCCCGGATCAGGCGCACGGCGTGCTGCAGGACGGTGAGCGTCTTGAGCCCGAGGAAGTCCATCTTGAGCATGCCCAGTTCGGTGAGGGCATTCATCTCATACTGGGTGATGACTTCGTTGTCCTTGCCGCGGCAGAGCGGGATGTATTCGTCGAGCGGACGGTCCCCGATGACCACGCCGGCGGCATGGATGCCGGTGTTGCGGCTGAGGCCCTCAAGCACGGTGGCGTGATCCCACAGCGCGCGCGTGCCGGGTTCGTTCTCCAGCGCGTTTTTCAGGTCGGGGTTTTTCTCCGCGGCGCCGGCGAGCGTGATGTTCAGCTCGTTGGGAATCATCTTCGCCAGCCGGTCGGCGTCGCTGTAACTCCAGCCCAGCACGCGGCCGACGTCCCGCACGACGCTCTTGGCGCCCATGGTGCCGAAGGTGACGATCTGGGACACGCAGCGCTCGCCGTATTTGCGCCGCACGTATTCGATGACCTCGCCGCGGCGTTCCATGCAGAAGTCCACATCGATGTCGGGCGGACTGATGCGCTCGGGATTCAGGAAGCGTTCAAAAATGAGCCCGTACCGCAGCGGATCGATGTCGGTGATGCCCAGCACGTAGGCGATGAGCGAACCCGCGGCCGAACCGCGACCCGGACCGACGGGAATGCCCTGCGTGCGGGCGTAGTGGATGAAGTCCCAGACGATGAGAAAATAGCTGACGAAGCCGGTCTTTTCGATGACGCCGAGTTCGTATTCCAGGCGGTTGCGCAGTTCCGCGTCGGTGTCGGCGCGGTCCCCGTACCGCTTGCGCAAGCCGTCCCAACAAAGCTGGCGCAGGTATCCTTCCCGCGTCTGACCGGGCGGCGGTTCGAAGGCCGGATACTTGGGCTTGCCGAACTCCATTTCCAGCCGGCAGCGCTCCGCGACCCGCACGGTGTTGGAAACCGCCTCCGGCACCTCGGCAAACAGGGCGGCCATTTCCGCGCCGCTCTTGAAATAGAGTTCGGACGGATACCGCATGCGCTTTTCGTCCATGACCATCGCGCCCGTGCCGATGCACAGCATGACGTCGTGGGATTCGTGGTGCTCGCGCTCGAGGAAATGCACGTCGTTGGCCGCCACAAGGTCGAGGTTGAACTCCCGGGCGATTTCGATGAGCTCCGGATTGCAGCGCCGCTGCGCGTCCAGGCCGTGATCGTGCAGTTCGATGAAATAATTCTCCCGTCCGAAAATGTCGCGGTATTCGGCGGCGATCCGGCGGGCGCCCTCCGGGTCGCCGGCCAGCAGGCGCGAATTCACCTCGCCCTTGAGGCAGCCGCTCAGGGCGATGAGTCCGCGCGAATGCGAGGCGAGAAACTCCCGGTCGATCCGCGGCTTGTAATAAAACCCCTCCAGGTGCGCGGCGCTGACGATCTTGACGAGGTTCTTGTATCCCTCGGCATCCGCGACAAGCAGCGTGAGATGAAACGCCGCATCCTTGCCGGACGAGGCGCTCCGGTCGCGCATGGAGCCGGGCGCGACATACACCTCGCAACCCACGATGGGATTCACCCCGACCTTTTTCGCCGCCTGATAAAACTCGACCGTGCCAAAGAGATTGCCGTGATCGGTCATGGCCACGGCCGGCATGCCCAACTTGGCCGCCTTTTTCACCAGCTCCCCCGTCCGAATCGCTCCGTCGAGCAGGGAATATTCGGTGTGACAGTGGAGGTGAACAAAAGGAACGTCGGCCATCGGGAGGGACTATAAAAGGGGCGCGGCGACGGGCAAGGATTCGCGCGGGAAATCCCGCCAAAAAAAAGGCGGCCCCGCGGGGCCGCCCCTCAAAAATCCGGAAAGGAAAAAAAATCAGGCGAGGGCCTCGAGGCGGCGGACAATCTCCGCCTTGCCGGTCACGCCAACGGTCTGATCCTTCTTTTCGCCGTTCTTGAAAAACAGAAGCGTCGGGATGCTGCGAATGCCGAATTTCGCGGAAATCTCGGGAGCATTGTCCACGTCCACCTTGGCGATCTTGAACTTGCCGACGTTTTCGTTGGCAATCTCCTCCACCACGGGAGCCAGCATGCGGCAGGGCGCACACCACGTGGCCCAGAAGTCCACCAAAACCGGCTCGGTCGCCGAGGAAATCACACTCTCAAAATTGGAGTCATTCAACTCCAGAACGTTTTCACTAGCCATAGGGAAAAACTGTAGCAGAAGAAAAAAAACGCGCCAGCACGGTTGTGCTGGCGCGTTCAAAATTCGGCTGACCGAAGGTTATCCGCCGATGATCATCCAGACCTGGACGAGCAGCGCGGCAATCGAGGCGGCCAGGGCGAGACCGCCGATGACCGGGCTGACTTCGCCCTCGGAGGAGGCGGGAGCCGGCTGGGGAGCCACCGTGATAGCGGGCCCCACGGTCTTCGAGGTCGAAGTCGTGGGCTTCTTCTGCAACTGAACGGTGGCCTGCGGAACCGTCTTGCTGCCGGGCGTGCTGGCCGGAACCTTGGCCGTTTCCTTTTTGCTTTCGGTGGAAACCGGAGCCGGGGCAATGGCCGGCGTGACGATGCCGGGGGCCGGCGGTTTGGGCGCGGTGGACGGAGGCACGGCGCCGGCGGGCGGCTTGGGAGCCGTGGACGGAGGAGGCGGAGGCGCCACGGCTCCGGGAGGTTTCGGAGCAACCGGAGGAGCCGAAGGCGGCTTGGGAAGAGAAACCCCACTCGGAGGCGCCGGAGGAGTGGCGGCGGATCCCACGGGAGCGGGAGGCGCCACCGGAGCCGGAGGCACAACCGGACTCGTCTGCGGCGAGGGCGCGGTCCCGGCGGGCTTTTGGACAGGTTTGGGGGGCAAATTGATCATCGCGGTTTCGCGAGGATTCGATGCCAGAGGTTGACCGTCCCGGCGCGGGGGGAGGACGATTCGTACGGTTTCCTTCTTGGGTTCAGCCATAGTATGTAACTTGAGTTAGGGCAGCAGCTTCAGAATGCCAATGATGAAACAATCCCAGATTCCTCGGGGTCTGTCAATACAACGCCCGCCCGCCGGCACAGGTTTTTTCAGGGTGCGGATTTCTTCTCGGACTGAATGCTCGCCGTCTTGGTCTGGCGGTTCAAGTCGATCAAATCCTTCATGATGCGCAGGGTTTCGTTGCGGATGGCATCCGGCTCGGGATCGGCGTTTTTGTCCGCGCCGTCCTCCTCGTCCATCGCCACGGCCTTCTCCGCCTTGCGGTCATACGCCACGGGGCGCAGCTTGGGGGAGGCCAGGTCGTCGAGTTTCAACTCGTAGGCCTGAACGGCCAGGGCCGGTCCCCGCTGCTTGCGCTCCGCAATGCGTTTTTCGCGGCGGCTTTTTTCCTCGGCCAGTTCCTTCTTCCGGACCTCCTTGTTCAGGGAAAGCGAATTGGCGGCGAGTTTTTCCTTCAGGCGCGCCATTTCCTCGAGCGTGTAGCGGAACTCGGGGTCCTTGGCGACGCGCTCCGCCGAGCGGGCCCGCAATTCGTCGAGGAACAGGGGGGTGGCGGACATCGAATCCACAATCTTGACCGGCGCCACCTCGTCATACGCCAGACGGTTTTTCAGAGAGCCTTCGCCGATGTCCGAAACATCATACAGCGACGGCAGGACGATGTCCGAGGCCACGCCATTGAGCTGGGTGGATCCCCCGCGCACGCGGTAGAATTTCTGGATGGTCAGCTTGATGGCCCCCGCATCGGCGCCACCGAGGTTGAAGGGCGACATCAGGCGGCCCACATCGATGACGGTCTGCACGGTGCCCTTGCCGAAGGTGCGTTCGTCACCGACAATCACCGCCCGACCGTAGTCCTGGAGGGCGGCGGCAAAGATTTCGCTGGCGGAGGCACTCAGGCGGTTGACCAAAACAATGAGCGGACCCGTGTAGGCCACCGAGGGGTCCAAATCGCTGGACACGGTGATCTTCCCGTTGGCGTCCTTGGCCTGGACCACGGGTCCTTTCGGGATGAAGAGGCCGGTCAGCTTGATGGCCTCCTCCAGAGACCCGCCCCCGTCACGGCGCAGGTCGATCACCAGTCCCTGAATGCCCTCCGATTTCAGGCGGGAAAGCAGGGCGGAAACGTCCGCGGTGGTGCTTTTTGGGGGTCCCCCGTCCTCCATGTTGGCATAAAACGACGGGAGGGTGATCCAGCCGATGCGGGTGGGACGTTCCTTGCCATTCAGGAGATCAAAAACCTCCGCCTTGGCTTCCGAGTCCTTCAGCTTCACCTCGTCGCGGCGGATTTCGATGATCGTGCGCTTGGACGGATCGGTGGCATTGGAGGGAATCACCATCAGTTTGACGAGCGTTCCCTTCTTGCCGCGGATCTTCTCGACCACCTTGTCGAGTTTCATGTCCACGACCTCCTCGAACTCGCCGTCCTCCTGGGCCACGGCGGCAATGCGGTCATTGACGGACAGCCGGCCGTCGCGGTCCGCGGGTCCTCCCGGCACGACTTCCTTGACCTTGGCATAACCGTCCTCGGACGAAAGCACCGCCCCCACGCCCACGAGGGAAAGTTTCATCTGAATCCGGAAATTCTCCAGGTCCGAGGGGCTGAGGTAATCGGAGTGCGGGTCGTAGGTGAGCGCCAGGGAACTGAGGAAGGTTTTGACGACATCCTCGTCCTCCATTTCGTTGACATTGCGCAGCACCCGGTCGTAGCGGCGCATGACCGTTTCCTGGGGGGAGCGCAGCTTCACCTCGGCAAGCTCCTCCTTCAGGAGCTCGGCCTCAATGAGATCCTGCCAGAGGCGGTCGGCCTCGGCTTCGTCCGCCGGCCAATCGGCGTTCTGGCGGTTGACCTGAACCGTGCGGTTGCTGTTGAAGGAGTATTTTTTCCGGGCGAGCTTTTTGTTCTTCTCGACGCGGTCGGTGACCCGCTGTTTGAAGCGGGCGAAGATTTCGCGGGCGGGGGCCAGATCCCCGCGCAATGCGCACCCGCCGAGATTGGACCCGTATTTCCGGGTGAATTCGTCGATGTCCTTCCGGGTGAAGTAAAGCTTGTTGTAATCGAGCTGGGTCAGGTAGGTCTCCAGAAACTTGCGCGACATTTCCTCATCAAGCTTCTGGCGGGTGTAGTGCCCGCGCTCGAGCCAGCGGGCCACCTCAATGGCCACCTGGCTGGGATCAACGGAACTGCGCGCCCAGAGTCCGCCCAGGGAAAGGGCGGCAAAAACGCAACCGGCAAGTGCCGCGCGAAAGGGAGTCAATGGAACGCGCATAATTACAGGGAAGTTGTGAAAAACTTGCAGAGGGCCCTGGGAAAATCAAACTTCGACATCATTTTTTTCACTCCTAGTCAGACCACCACACGATGAATCGGTTCAAATTGTTTACGGGTGGGCCGCTCGATACAAACGCCTATTTGTATCAGGCCCCGGAAGGCCTCATCCTCTTTGATGCCCCCATGGGGGCGGACGAAGCCTTCGCCGACCTGCCGGTCAAACTCCTGCTGCTCACCCACGGACATTTTGACCACGTGGCCGACGCCGCGGCCATCGTCCGGCGTCACGGCTGCCAGGTCGGCCTGCATCCCGACTCCCTGCCGATGGTCAGCGACCGGGAGTTTTTTGTCCGCTGGGGCTACGGCCTGGAGGTCGAGCCCGTCGGGGTGGACCTGCTCCTGGACCGCGAGGGGCCGGTCCACTTCCTGGGAACGGAATTCACCCTCCTGCACGTCCCGGGCCACTGTCCCGGAAGCCTGTGTTTTTACCAGCCGGGCGATTCCACCGTGGTGGGCGGGGACGTGCTCTTTCGGGGCGGCGTGGGCCGGACGGACCTGCCCGGCGGCGATACCGAACAACTCCTCACCGGCATCCGGAACAAACTGTTCACCCTGCCTGACGAGGTGATTGTCCTGCCCGGCCACGGACCCGCCACCTCCATCGGATACGAGCGTCGGACAAATCCGTTTCTGATGATTTGACCGAATCTTTACTCGACAGCTCTCGGCCCCCTCTTTATTATTGCTTATCTTGCTCACCCAGAGACTCTAACTATGCCTCGCTATACCTACGTCGCCCTGGATGCCCGCGGACAGGAATCCGCCGGAACCATTGAAGCGGAATCCCAAAACGCTGCGGTAGGTCAGCTGAGACAGGCCGGCTATTTCCCCAAGAGCATCTCCGAGGAAGGCAAGGAAAGCAAGGCCACCCGCGACAGTCTGGCGAAGATGAAGCGCGACAACAGCGCGGGCCGGGCCTCCAAACAGACGGGCGCCAAGAAGGTCTCGATCAACATCCCCTTCCTGGAACGCAAGACGGTCAAGGGCAAAACCCTGATGATTTTCACCCGTCAGCTCGCCACGCTCATCGACGCGGGTCTTCCCCTGCTGCGCGGGCTCACCGTGCTGGCCAAGCAGGAACCGGATCCGGTCCTTCGCAAGGTCATTGTCAGCCTGGCGGAATCCGTGCAGGGCGGCGGCACCTTCTCGGAAAGTCTCGGCGGACACCCCCAGATCTTCAACAAGCTTTACGTCAACATGGTGAAGGCCGGCGAGCTCGGCGGTGTGCTTGAACTCGTCCTGCTGCGTCTCGCCGAATTTCAGGAAAAGGCCCAGAAGATCAAAAACAAGGTCGTCTCGGCCATGTTTTACCCGGCGATCGTGCTGGTGATCGCCATCGCGATCATGGCCTTCCTGCTGGTGTTCATCGTTCCGAAATTCCAGGCCATCTTCGACGACATGCTCGGCGGCAAACCGCTGCCGGCGCTCACGACCTTCGTCATCTCCACCAGCAACATGGTGAAGGACAACATTTTTGGCATCATCGGCGTCCTGATTGCCCTGGTCATCGCCTACAAGATCCTGAGCAAGACCAACAAGGGCTCCCAGGTGATCGACGCCTTCAAGCTCCGGGCGCCCCTCTTCGGGGATCTCGTCCGCAAGAGCGCCATCTCCCGTTTCAGCCGCACCCTGGGCACCCTCGTCACCAGCGGTGTGCCGATTCTCCAGGCGCTCAACATCACCCGGGAAACCGCCGGCAATCGCGTGATCGCCGACGCCATCATGAAGGTGCATGACAGCGTCAAGGAGGGTGAATCCATCGTCCAGCCCCTCGAAGCCAGCGGCGTTTTCCCGCCCATGGTGATCAGCATGATCGACGTGGGTGAGGAGACCGGACAGCTGCCGGAAATGCTCCTGAAGATCGCCGAAGTGTACGACGACGAAGTCGACAACGCGGTGGCCGGTCTGACCTCGCTGCTCGAGCCCATCATGATCGTGTTCCTCGCCGTGGTGGTGGGCACCATCGTCATCGCGCTGTTCCTGCCTCTCATCAGCATCATCAGCGGCATGCAGAACCAGGCCGGCTAAGAAAATTCTCCCCATGCGTCACGGAAAAACTCCCCACGGCTTCACGATGATTGAACTCCTGACGGTCATCGCGATCATCGCGATCCTGGCCGCCTTGGTTCTCAACACGGCCGGATACATTCAGAAAAAGGCGGCCCGGTCCCGGGCGGAGGCCGAAATCGCGGCATTGTCCGCGGCGCTGGAAAGCTACAAGGCGGAGTATGGAACATATCCCGAGGCGCCCAACAACCACGGCGTGTCCGTCACCGAAGGAGCCAATGTGCTTTACCAGGCGCTGGTTCTGTCCAACTCCCTCAATCCGCTGGGCAAGGTCTTCTTCGAGCCGGGCAAGGGCAACGTCAGACCGGACACGAGCAATTTCGCGAACACGGCCAACTATTTCGTGGATCCGTTCGGTCAGCCGTATCAGTATCAGTATCCCGGGGACGCCAACAAAAGCGGCTCCAATTTCTTTGATCTCTGGTCCTACGGCGGGGTGACCGGCACCAAGGCGACCGACACCGCCACCAACTGGGAGTTCTGGGTCAAAAACTGGTAGTTTCCCAAGCGGAGGGCCGGCGGTTCAACGCAAGGCTCTTTCCCAAGCGGAGGGCCGGCCTCCGGCCTGACCTTGAAACCTTCGCCGGTCGGACGGCCCGCAGCCGGAAGTTTCCGGCGTTTCCGCCTTTCCCCATTCCCTCCGCCTCCTGATGTCGGCGCCTGCGGAATGGGGTGAGATCGGAAGGACCGCCGGCTTTCGCCGAAGACTTTTTCAGGAAAATCTCACCCGATCCGCACCGCGCGGATTTTGTCGAGTTTGAGGACGCCGGATTCGCCGGGAGCGAGGGTGGCTTTGACGTCGGAAATTTTGGTGCCGCGCCATTGCACGCTGCCGCCTTCGATGAGCCGGCGGGCATCGCCGCGGGACTTGGTGATCTGGAAGCACCGGGCGTAGGCTTCGACCACGACGCTGACAAAATCCCGGGCCTCCCCGGGCGTGAAGGACGGCAGGCTGGCCTCCTCGAGATTTTTTTTGCTGAACCGGGACTCGAAATCCGCCCGGGCGGCGGCGGCGGCCTCCGGCGAGTGGAAGCGGGCGGTGATGCGTTCCGCCAGGTTCTTTTTGGCCTGCATGGGATGTTCCCCCGCCGGCACCGGCTCCCTCAGGAGAATGTCGTAATACCGCGGCATGAGCTCGTCGCTGATGCTCATGAGTTTGCCGAACATCTCGGAGGGGCTTTCGTTGAGGGCCACATAATTGCCCAGGCTCTTGCTCATCTTCTGCCTGCCGTCGAGGCCCTCGAGAATGGGCATGACCATGCAGACCTGCTGCGGCTGACCCTCCTCCTTCTGGAGGTCGCGGCCGACCATGATATTGAATAGCTGGTCGGTGCCGCCGAGCTCCACATCGGCCTTGATCATCACGGAATCCCAGCCCTGCATGATCGGATACTGGATCTCATGGGCACGGATGGGCTGTCCCTTGTCGAGCCGTTCGCGGAAATCCTCGCGAACCAGCATCTGCTGCAGCGTGACCCGGCTGTTGAGTTTGATCACTTCCTCGAAACTCATCGCCTCGAACCACTCCCCGTTGAACACGATGCGCAGACGTTCGCGGCTGAGGATCTTGAACGCCTGTTCCTGGTAGCTCTTGGCGTTGGCCAGCACCTGTTCGTGCGTGAGCTGGGGCCGGGTGACCGAGCGTCCGCTGGGATCCCCGATCATCGCGGTGAAATCGCCGATGATGAGAATGGCCTCGTGGCCGAGATCCTGGAAGTCGCGCAATTTGGACAATCCGACGCTGTGCCCCAGGTGAATGTCCGGCGCGGTGGGGTCCACCCCAAGCTTCACCCGCAGCGGACGCCCCAGCGCCAGCTTGGCGCGCAGTTCTTCAACACTGAGAACCTTTTCACAACCACGACAGAGAAATTCGACAGGATCCATATCAACCTTGGGAAAAAACTGAGCTATGCACGGGAGTTTGAGAAGGGGCCGGTCAGCGGCGGACGACCGGACGAAGGGAACCGGACGGCGGCGCGGGCGGCTTCCCGGGAACCGGAGTTCCCGCCGGGAATGAGGCGGGGAATCCGGGAAATCTGGTCGGCTGGTTCATCCGGCAAAAAGGAAACCGTCCGCCCGTTCAGCGTTTGTTGAGCAGTTCGCGCACCTGTTCGATGGTGAGCGTCTGTTGTTGGGAAACCGAATCCACGAACCCCTGGGCCTTGCCTTCCATCTCCGTCGGGCGAATGGTCAGCGACGTTGTGCGCCCGGGGACCTTTTTGTCCGCCTGGTAATATTCCCGGGTCTGGGCCGACTCGACGGCAACCTTCTTGTCAATGTTGGCCACCGCGGACTTTGACCAGAGGCCGGCTTTGGGAGTCTCCACCACTTTCTTGCCGAACCAGGGATTCTTCAATCCGAGAAACGATCGCGTGCCGAATTTTTCCGTGGAGACCTTCTCGTTGTAAACAAACCCCCGCTGGTCGGCGAAATTTTTTCCGAAGCCGCCGCGCCCGCCCTCGAAGCTCTTGTTCTGAAACCGGTTCTGCAGCAGCGGATCGACCTTCTTTTTCTTGCCGGGCTGGTCCTGGCTGTAGGCGGCAATGGCCTTCTGCGTGGTGGAATTCCAGCGTTGGATCATCTCCGAATTCGAGTAGTCGTCCAGGCTCAGCCGGTTTTGCGCGGGGCAGGTGGTCGCAAGGACCGCCAGAGCAATGAGATAAACCGGAACGCGCATGGGGGCAGCTTACCGCAAAGACGCGGAGGGACGCAAGGAAGCCGGCAGGGCGGACAGAGATTCCGTGGCGGCCGCCCGGTCGGCGGGCTCCGTGTAGGAATCCAGCACCGCCCGGTAAACCCGCGCCGCCTCCGCCTCCCGACCCTCCGCGCGCAGGACCTTCGCCAGTTGGTCGGCGATGGCAAACGAGCCGGGATGCAGCTCATGAGCCCGCTGCAGCGCGGCCAGCCGGCCCTTGGGAACGGTCTCCCCCTGGGCCTTGCGCTGATAAAATGCCGCGGCGGCACAGCGCATTTCCCAGGTGGCGTCTTCGTCAAGGCCGGCCTCCCAGAGGCGCGCCGCGCGGTCCGGATCGATTCCTTCGAGCTTGCGGAGGAGCTCACGGCCCGAAGCAACCGCCAGCGGACGCTCGGCGGTTTCCAGCCAGAGCCAGGAACGGGGATAATCGTCGGCCGAGGCCAGCCGGGTCGCGACCTCGAGTTGATAGTCGCGCCGCAGGTACGGCGGCAGGGGAAAATCCGTCGACCCGGGTTCCCGCGCGGCGAGGTCGCCGACCGCCTCATGAAAATCCGCCACCTGCGCTCCGGTGAGGCCGGCGGGAAAAACCAGAGCCCGGGAAAGGGCGTCGCGGGCCTCGGGGATTTTCCCCGACGCGAGGAACTCGGACGCCAGGCGGCTCCAAAGGGCCGCCGCCGGCTCGGACGGACGTCCGGTCATGGCCAGCAAATGCCGCCGGGCGCCCTCCGGATTGCCCACGGCCAGTTCAAAGCGCGCCAGGTCCACCCGGCGCGCCGTGTCCAGCGCGGCGATGCGTTCGATGGGATAAACGAGCTCGCGCGCCTCGCTCCGGCGTCCGCATTTCCAAAGGGCCTCGGCCAGAAAGAGCGCCCGATTAGCATTGCCCGGAGCCCGGGAAATCAGCGCGGAAAGCATGCGGGCCGCCGGCTCGGGTTGTCCGGAATGCAGGAGAACCTGACCGAAATGATCCCAGGCCGAATCGTGAAAATGCGCGTCGACCAGAAGCTGACCGAGCAACCGGGAAATGGCGTCGTAGTTTTTGGCCTCCAGGTTCACCAGAAGGAGCGTTTCGCCCGCCTCGCGACGTCCGCGGCCTTCCTGCCATTCCTTCTCCAGTTCCCCGACAAACTGCGCCGTGCGCCCCTCCCGTTCGGCCAGTTGCTTGCGCAGCGAATAAAATTCCGGCAGCAGTCCCGGGTCCCGTTCGGCCAGGCGCCGCAATCTCGCCACTTCCGCGGACCGCGCGGCCTCCGGCAGATCCGGATGCGCCAGGAGGTAATCCCTGCCCTGACGGAAACGATCGGCCTTGGAAATCCCCTCCCGGTCGAGAGCCGCCAGACCTGCCAGCGGGTCGGGCGCGGGGGCGCCTTTCTCCGGGAACAACTCCCGCAGTTTTTCCCGGGCCCGGTCCGACGAATGTCCCGAGGCCTCCTTTTCCAACACCGCCCGCGCTTCCTCCATGCGGCCAAAGCCGGCGTAAAGCTCGGCGAGGACCAGCGAGAGACCGGGGTCGGCCAACGACAACGTGCGGGCGCTTTCCCCCTCGGCCAGCGCCTCCCGGTGCCGGCCCAGCAGACGGAGCACCCGCACACGCTGCAGGGTCAGCTGCCGATGGGAAAGTCCGGCCTCACGCATTTGGTCCAGCACGCCGAGACAACGGCGGTATTCCCCGGCCTGCTCCCATTGGGCGGCGAGGTACAGGGCGGCATTTTGCACGAGCGGCGCGGCGGGTTTGAACCGCGGACCGGCCAGGCGCCTTTCGATGAGAGCCGCCGCCCAGGGACGGGTCACGGGGTTTTCCACAAACACCAACAGGCCCGCGAGAACCGCATCGTCGCGCGGTTCGCGTTCCGCCAGCGCCGCCAGCACGATCGCCGCCCGGTCCGATTGGCCGTTTTTGCGGAGCATGTCCGCGAGGCGGACCATTTCGTCATTGCCGGCGCCGCGGGCCGTCCACTCCCGGAGAAAATAGGGCACGCTCTCCGGGCGGGCCCACGCCACCTGGTTGGCGACGAGCAGGTTTTCGGTCGATTGGCGAAAATCCGCGCCGCGCAGGGCGACGAGCGCCCGATCGCGCTGCAGTTCGCGACGGTAAAGTTCCCGCGCCATCCGGGCGAGGCCCCAATCCTCCAGCTGGGCGCCACTCTGCTGGATGAAGAACGGCCAATCGCCCTCCCCGGAGGAATCCACCTCCGCAAACAGCTTCGCAAGGGCGGCATCCGAGGCGGCCTGGTCCCCGCGCAGCGCCGCCAGCAGGGCGGTCGCGGCCGCCACGTGATGGGGCAGGGCGGATTTTTCCAGGTTTTCCAGGAAGGCCTTCTCAAAATCGGGCCGCAGGTCCTTCGGAGTCAGAAGCCAGCGCGCGCGGACGGCGGCCAGAAACGGTCCGCCGAAAACCGCGGAGGGTGGCATGCCCGCCAGGGCGCGGTCGAGGTTCGCCACCGCGCCGTCGGGATCCCGCAGGGCCAGCTGCCAGCGGGCGATTTCCAGCCGGGCGGCGCTCGCGGGAAAGACGTCCGGTCCGGTGACTTCGGGCAGTTCGTCGGGCACGTTCCCCGCCAGCTCGCACGCCGGACCGTGGAGGTTGCGCGATGCCAGAACGCGGGCGAACTGCCAGCGTTTGACCGCGGGAATCCGGGCAAAAACCTCCACGCCGTCCGGCCGCCAGCCGGCATCCATCAGGCGCACCAGGGCCGACGTGGCCGCATCCCAGCGGGCCGGATCCGCCGCCGCCCAGCGGGCCAGGCGTTCGCCTTCCCCCGCCCCGATGAGCAGGGCGGCATACATCTGCCAGGCGGCCTCGCGCGCGGAAGTTTCGGTCGGAATCTTTTCCGCCAGATCAAAGGCCTCCTCCGTTTCGCCGCTGGCATACAGCGCCCAGAGGCGTTCCACCGGGACGGTGAATTGCGCAAGCCAGGACTTTTTCTCCGGACTGTGGGCCAGCAGGCGGCCCGCCTCGCGAATCGCCAGCAGGCGGCATCCGGAGCTTTCGTCCTCCGACGGCACCGGCCAGGAAACCGGCATTCCCATCCCCCGCCGCCAGCCGGGGGGTGTCAGCGGCGCCGGCGCGATTTTGGACGGATCCGCCGCCAGCCACTCCGGCAGGGGAAGGATTTCCCGGGCGGCGGGATCGGCCCGGACGCGCTCCAGCACGCGGGTGAAATCCTCCAACGCCTGAAAACGGTCGCCCCGTTCCAGGGCCAGCCGGCCCAGCCGCAAAAGCACCTGCGGGGCACAATTGCCAAAGCGCGCCGCCCCGCGATAGCAGGCCTCCATCTTCGCCTCGTCGCCGATGCGATCGAAGAACTCGGCCGCCGCGGTCAGGGCCGCCGGATCACGCGAATGCAGCGAAGCCACCGCGGTCCAGGCATCCACGGCCTGATCCCGGTGTCCGGCCAGCTCGAGATAGCGCGCCAGCTGCACCGAGCGGCCGGCGTCCGGCTGACGCGACAGAGCCATCAGGCGCCGGGTGAGATGGGCGGCCTCCTCCCAGTCCTCCGCCTTTTCCGCCGCCTTGAGCAGCGCGTTGAGCACCTCTCCGGATTCCTCCTCGTGACGGTGCGCCTCGATGAGCGCGGACCGCGCCTCCGCCTTGCGTCCCTCGGCTTCGAGCAGGAACACTCCGGCCATCGCCCACGAACGATCCTCCGGCGTCTCGGTCTGACGGCGTTCCACGCGTTCCCGCCATGAGGAAACCACCTGATTGTGGACGCTGTAGGCCGCCGCCTCGCGCAACAGATCCTCCCGCGCCGACGCATCCTTTTCCGTACGGACCGCCGTCTCCAGAAAATCCAGTGCGCGGTCGTGCATTTGCAGCCGGGCCGCGGCGTTGAGCAGCGGCTGACGGATTCCCGGCCGGGCCTCCGGCGGCGCCATGCCATACGCGCGCTGCCAGGTCTCGAGCGCCTTGAACCAATTGCCCGCGGCCTGTTCCGCCATGGCAAGATCCACCACCGCCTGCCATTCCCCCGGACGCTCGGCGGCCAGCGCGGCAAACGTGCGCAATCCGTCATCGGCATTGCCCCGGTCAAACTCGAGCTGCCCCGCGCGCCGGCGATATTCCACGCCGTTTTCCGGGAACCGTTCGGCAAGCACCTGCAGTTCCTGGATGGCTCCCGCGGTGTCGCCGGTTTCCACCAGCGCGGTGGCCAGCGCGTCGCGCAGTTTTTCGGAATCCGGACTGCGGATCACCGCCTCACGCAAGGCGGAGGCGGCTCCGGCCGGACTGCCATTCCACCGCAGCCACCGCGCCAGCCTCAACCAATCGGCTTCCGTGGCCCCGTCCCGGCGGGTCCGCCCGCGCAGGTGTTCGATGCGGGCCTTCATCCCGGCCCCCATGCTCCCCGCCGTGGCTGATGTCAGCAGATCCCGAACGACGGCCTTCGAATCGTCTTCCCCCGACTCGGATTTTCCGGAGGACTCCCTGCCGTCCTGTTCCCGAACGAGAAAATGCAGGCGACGGTCCAGATCTTCCCGCGGCAATCCGCCCGCATCGGCACAGGCCCGATCCAACACCTCCAGCGCCGCCGCGGTGTCCCCGTTGGCCGCCAGAAGGTCCGCCAGATGCAGGGCGTAGTCGGGCGCACCCGGAACCAAATCCGCGGCCTTCCGGGCCCACTTCAGGGCCGGTTCATCCAAATGGGCCTGATGCAGGAGCTGGGAAAATCGCAGCGCAATTTCCGCCACCTTCTCCGGCGAACGACCGGATAGGTCGAGGCGCTCCAGAGCCGCGGCGGCATCGGCAAAACGGTTTTCCCCCAGATAAAAGCGCGCCAGTTCCAGGGTGGCGGCCTCATCGGCCGGTGCGGCGGCCTGCCGGGCCGCCAACCGGCGTTCGAGCGGCGCGGACAGCCGCAGGCGGCGGTAAAATTCCTGGACCCGCCCGGCCGCCGTCTCGTCCCCGGGATGCGCGGCCAGATATTCCTCCACCCGTTTTTCCGCTCCGGCCTCATCCCCGGCCAACACCGCCACCTCGGCCCGGCGGAAAAGCAGATCGGGCTGTCCGGGCCGGATTTCCAGGGCCCGGTCGTAAAGCGCCGCCGCCTCGCCGTGGCGTCCGGCCATGAGCTCCAGTTCCGCCGCCTCCGCCAGCACCCCGGTGTCGTTGGGCAGCCGCTCCGCCGCCCGGCGCAGCCAGACCAGACGGTCGGCGGGACGTCCGGCAAATTCGTAAAAATCCGCCAGGCGCAAGGCGGACTCCGGATCTGCCGGCCGGGCCTCCGCCTGCGCGCGCCAGGTCTTTTCCAGCGTTTCCAGCGAACCGGCCTGACGGTGCAGCTCAAACAGGCGGCGGCGGGCCGACCTGAGTTCCCAATGGCCCGGTCCCATCAGGCCAAGAAGCGCTTCCTGGGCGGCGATGGCCTCGGACCACCGGCCGGAGGCGGCCCGCTGACGGGAGATTTCCTGCCAGGCTTCAAAGCGCTCGGAAGGCAATCCGTGTTCCGCAATGGCCTGCCAATGCATGCAGGCCGCATCGCGGTCGCCCGCGAGGGCGCAGGCCCGCGCCAATTGACGGCGCAGGCCGAGATCCGTCGGGCTCAGCGCCACTGCGTTTTCCCAGGCCTCGCGCGCGCCGGCTCCGTCCCCCAGGCGATGACGGCACAGGCCCAGCTGCATCCACAGGCCGGGCGTCGGATGAACGGCCAGCGCCTTCTCGAGAACCGCCGCCGCACCGGCCGCCTCGCCCCGCGCCGCCAGACGGGTCGCCAGCAATTCGGCGGCCGCCCCCTCGCCATGTTCGGCCGCCGTCCGGAGAATCGTCTCCGCCTCGTCCCCCTCTCCGGCCTTTTGCAGCAGGGCCGCCGCCAGAACCGGATGGGTTTCCGCCTGCGCGCGGGCCAGTTCCCGGAACGCCGCCTCCTCTCCGGCGTCGACGTGGATTTTCCAAAGCCGCTCCAGGACCGTCTGCTGCCCCGGATTCCCCTGCAGGATGGTCAGGTACCGGTCCGCCAGCTTCTGCGCCGTGGCATCAAGCGCCCACACCCGCCCGCCGCAGCCCAGAGCGAGCGCAAGGAGGAACAGGCGCTTTTTCATCGGCCACAACCTATCGGATTTCCCCCGCACGGCAACCTGGGATGCATCTGCAAACGGGAGGCGCCAACCGCAAAAACCCCGCCGGCCCCCGGGACCGGATTTTTGATGACGGCTCCCTCCCGCCGCCCGGAGGAACGCGGGGCCCCTCGCCGTCCGCGGAATTCACCCCCGGATTTGCAGATCCCTCTCGATGTCGGCCAGGACGATGTCAATCGGCACCTTCACCGCGTAGCGGCAATACATGGTGGCGCCGCTGGCAAAGGATCCGTTTTCGAAAAACTTGTTGGCGGGCGCCCCGCCGCCACAGAGGTTGAAATAGGCGCACTGGGCGCGGCATTTTTCCACCCCGGACTGAATGTCGGAAAGCACGCGCTGAAACTTCGGCGTCCGGATGGCGGCGCTCAACGACAGGTCGTGGACATTGCCAAAGGAAAATTCCCCGTAGTCACCGATCGACAGGCCGAGCAGCTCCGGCGAGTAGGTGGAGAAGTTTCCCCGCCAGTCGATGCTCAGGATGCCGAACGGACGCACCTGTTCGTTTTCATAAACAAAACGTCCGGCCTCCTCGCTGCGGTCCCGCATGATGCGGCAGAGCGCGGAATCGAACTCCCGGATGCAGACGCGGCCGCCGGCCTCGCGCTGACGCTCAAACATCCGGCGAAAAAAGGCCTCGATGCGATCCGTGGCAACCCCCTCGAGAGTGCTGGAGGAATTGGCTCCCTCCATTTCGTCGATGTTGAATCCAAAGCGGTAAATGCCGTTTTCGACGAAGAAATCAAAGATGGCGTCCGCGTGGTCCAGGGACTCGCGTGTGACCACGGCAATGACGTGAAAATCCCGTCCGCTTTCGTGAAGCAGCCGGGCGCCCCGCATGGCCTGGGCATGGGTGCCGGCGCCCTTGCGGGTCTTGCGGTGGGCGTCGTGGATGAAGGCCGGTCCGTCGATGCTCAGACCGACGTGGACATCCCAGCGATGAAAAAACTCGCACCACTTCCCGTTGATGAGCGTGCCGTTGCTCTGGAGGGTGTGGATCGGTTTGACGCCGGGCGGGGCGGCCTCCCGGATGAGGGTGAAGGCCTCCTCGTACCAGCTTTGCGGCACGGCGAGCGGCTCGCCGGCATGCCAGACGAAGGTGACTTCGTCGCCGATGAGATCCGAGGAAAAGATCTGGCCGACCGCCCGCAGCAGCGTGTCGCGGCTCATCCGGTGGGTCGCCGAGCGATCCGGAAGGTAGCAATAATCGCAGTTGATATTGCAGAAGGGAGATGGCTGCAGCACGACGAGCCGCAGCCACGATTCCCTTGACGGACCGGGACGCGAATCCTCCGGAGAGGTTTGCGGAGACGGAGGTTTACCAGTTATGCCAGTTACCCCAGCCGAAGCCGCCGTTGCGCCAGCCATTATGCCAGTTGTGCCAGCCCCCGTTGCCCCAGGCATTGCGCCACCACATGAGGTCCGAGCCGTCTTCCGCCGGCCCGTTGCCCATGCGGAAGTTGGGGGTCGGGTTCTCACGAACCTGCTCGCGCAGTTTCTGAATGCGGGCGTCCAGGGTGTCGGAGGCCTGCGCCGGAGCGGCCGCCGCCTCGCCGGTTTGGGTCGTCCCCAGCACAAGCGCGCCGCCCAAAAGCAACGCCTTCAGGCTGTCGGTCAATTTCGCATTGGAGGAGTCTTCGGGTTTGCTGTTCATGTTATTCTCCTTTGACAAGCTGACTGGCGGCCTTTTCGGCGGCCTCGGTTTCGTATTTCAGGTAGGCGTCGTGCGCCTTGATGTCGAAAAGGAAGGCACTGGCGTCGCCGGTGCTGGTGTTCAGCTCAAACAGGGCGCCGTTCTTTTTGCCCATCCAGACGGTGGAAGGACCGCCGTCGGCGGAATCCTGTCCGGGCCCAAAGGCAAAATTGAACACCGTCTTGAGATTCAGGCTGTCCTGCCCGTCATCCGTGTGGAAGGCGACTCCATACAGTTTGCCCTCGTAGAAATAATAGAGGACGGTGTCGAGAAGCACGGGACCGAGCTGCAGCTTCTCGTTTTTCCTCTTGTAAATCTTGAGCGGCCCGCGGTCCTGCTCGAGCTCCAGATCCTGGGCGGCCGAAAAATCCGAACCGAAGGCCAGTCCGCCGTATCCCTTGATGCCGTCAAGCGCCTCGACATTGGTGGGGGGATTGTCCTTGGTCGGCTTGGATGGAGCGTCCTGCGCGAAGGAGATTGAAGTGACACACCCTGCCGCCACGAGGGACAGGCTCAACGTCCGGACACTTTTCAAAGAGATCATCGGGATGAGATTGGGGTGTCTCTTAGCGCAGGGCGCCCCACTTGGCAAGAGCCCGCACAAAGAATCCTTAGAAAAGTCTAAGGTTTTTCTCGGTTCCTTGCTCCCGTCCGCAGGCGCGGGACGCCCGCACCTTCCGGCCTGGTCTCTCCGAAAAGCTTATATTAGTGGTTTTCGGGGAACGACTTATTTCAGCTTACCCCGAAGGCGCAGAAAGGTCGGCACATCCAGATCCTCACCTTCGACGATGGTGGGCTCGCTTTTCTCAAAACGCCCCCGGGCCACCGACTCGAATTGCAGGGTCTCCTGCTTGATCTTGGGTTGGGGCGCCGGCTTGGGTTCGCGGGCGGGAGCCGGGGGACGCGCCGCGGCGGCCGGGCGCTCGGTTTCGGATTCCGTTTCCGGGAAAAGCGGTTTCGATTCCTCCGGTTGTGGAGCCGGAACCGGCGCGGTCCGGGTCTCACGCGCGGTCGTGCGTGTCTGCGGTTTGGATGCCGGAGCGGGAGCGGCCGCCGGTTCGGCGCCGGCGTCGGGATCCTCGAAGTTGCCGAGCAGCGTGACACAAACCGGATCCGTCGTGCCCGCCTGGGTGGCCACCCCGAGAAAGAGCCGGGCGTCGTCGGCAATGTGTTTGCCGAGTTCCTGCATGATGGCGGAAACCTCCGCAAAGGTGAGCGAGGCCGGACCCGAAATGTGCACCACCACGGAATGGCTTTCCCTCAGCAGGCGGCCGCGGTCGAGCAACGGACTTTTGAGGGCCCGGGCCACCGCGTCATACGCCCGGTTGTCCCCCGTCCCCTCGCCGCGGCCGAAAGCTCCGGCGGGGGTTCCCCCGCCCAGGGCGGCGAGGAGATCGGAAAGCCGGACGGGCATGGGTCCGCCGCCGCGCAGGATGCCGACCAGCGAACTCACGCAGCCGGACAGAAGGTTGTCCGACGCGGCAAAGGTTTCGCCGATGCCGGCATGCGGCGAGGCGAGTTCGGACATCCGGTCGTTTTCAAAATGGAGCACGACATGGGCGTGCCTCGACAGCGCCTCCAGCGCCGTGGCCGCCTGGGCATTGCGCCGGCGGCCCTCAAACGCAAACGGGGTGGTGACCAGTACAATCACCGTCGCCCCCGCCTCCCGGGCGGCTTCCGCCAGCAGGGGGGCCACCCCCGAGCCGGTTCCGCCCCCCAAGCCGGCGCAGAGAAAGACCAATCCGGCCCCTTCGACGGCGGCCTGGATCTCCTCCCGCGATTCGGCGGCCGCTTCCGCTCCCACGTCCGGGTCGCCGCCGGCGCCCAGTCCGCGCGTGGCCTTTTCGCCGAGGGTGACCTTTTGCTGGCAGATCGACGACAGCAGGGACTGGCTGTCGGTGTTCATGGCGATCACCTCCACGCCGTCGACACCCGACATGGCCACCCGGTCGGCCAGGTTCACCCCTGCGTTGCCGAGTCCGATCAGCCGCACGGAAAGTTCGGATTCTGCCGGAGTGCCGGATTTGGGATAGGCGATCATGGGTTATTTGCGGCGGAAGATGCCTCCGAGTTTTTCGAGCACGGTGCCAAAAAGCCCCGGCTCCTCCTCTTCGGCGCGCAGGGCCTGGGTGAATTTCACCAGGCCGATGGCGGTGGAATACTGGGGGTTGTTGAGAATGGATTTCGGACCCGACACGCCGACCTCGCGGGCCAGGTGCACCGGCATCTCAAAGACGGACTCCGCGACCTCCTTGATGCCGCGCAGGAGACTGGTGCCGCCGGTGAGCATCACGCCGCCGCCCAGCAGGTGCAGGGGCACCTCCTGCTCGATCTGACGCCGGATCAATTCGAAACTTTCGCGGACGCGTGCGTGGATGATCGTGTTCAGCATCTCGCGCTCGACCTCCTTGCCGGAGAAACCGGCGTCGTTCTTCAAAACGATCATCTCCCCCGGCTTGGCCTCCCCCATTTTGGCGGAACCCTCCTCGACCTTGAGCCGTTCCGCCCGCGTGAGCGGGATGCGCAGTCCGAGCGAAATGTCGTTGCTGATGTGATCGCCCCCGACCGCAAGCACGCCGCTGTGGTGCACGGCGCCGTTTTCGTAGACGATGTAATCCGTCACCCCGCCGCCCATGTCGATCACCAGGGCTCCGAGATCCTTGTGGTGCTGGTCGAGGACGGCCTGGGCGGAGGCGAGCGAGTTGACCACCACCTCGTCGATCTGCACGCCGGCCTCGCGGATGCAGCGCAGGGTGTTTTGCAGGCGCGTCTTCACGCCGTGCACGATGTGAAAATCCGCCTCCAGCTTGCGGCCGACCATGCCCAGCGGATTGAGCACGCCCTCCTGGCCGTCCACGTAATAATGCTGGATGAGGGAATGCAGGAAGAAGTTCTCGGTCGGAATGTTGACCTCCCGGGCCTTGACGGCGACCTCCTGGATGTCCTCCTCGTCGATCTCGAAACGGTCCGGGGGAATCAGGATGGCGCCGCGGCTGTTGAAGCTCTTCACATGGCTGCCGGTGACGGCCACGGACACACTGCCGATTTCGGCGTCGCTGTTGGTCTCGGCGTCCGAAATCGCGTCGTGCACGCATTCCGTGGCGATGGCGAGGTCGACGATCTCCCCCTTGCGCACGCCGCGGGACGGGGCCACCCCCACGCCCAGGATGCGCAGCGAACCCTCCCGGCCGGTCTCCCCCACCACACAGCACACCTTGGAGGTTCCGACCTCGACTCCGACGAGAATATCCGAGCGCGCCATCAGTTCCTCCGGGTTTTCGAGGGTTTCGAGGGAACCCGCGCGGGCGGGGCGGCCGGCTCCTCGACCGGCGGCGCGGATGCCATGACAAAACGGACGGGCGTGTTGCGACGAACCATGAGATTGACGGACTCGAGCGTGCGGCCGGTTTCGTTGCAGTGCAAAAGAAGTTTCTGCAGGCGGGCGAGCTGTTCCTCGAAATCCGAGGCCGCGAAAATGATGAGGGAATTGGTGTCGTTTACCACGTCGATCCGGTAGCCCTTCGACACGTCCATGGTGCGGATTTTTAGCAGACTTTCCGGGTGTTGTGCGACCGTTTCGAGCAGCTTCAGCACGTTCCGCATGTCGTCGTTCCGCAGTTCCTCGCCCTCGCGCAGATTGTCGCTCTTGAGGCCGTAGATCACGGGCAGATGAAAATCCTCCGGGGTGACGCGGCGCGGACGCATCAGGAATCCGTTGGCATCGGTGAGAAACGACCTGTCGGAGGTGGTCGGATCGCCCGTTTCCCCCTCCGCCGCCACCCATGCGACCGGCTTCCTCGCGGTGAGGGTCACCCGGATGTGATCCGGCAGCTCCCGCACCACCTGGGCGCTCTGCACCTGCGGGATCGCCCGGAAGGTTTTTTCCACCTTCGCGAGATCCACCGAGAAAATGTTCACACCCTCCCGGAGCTCCGCCTCCTCCAGCGCCTGCTCGCGGGTGAACAGTCCGTCCAGCTCGAGGGTGATGCGCCGGAGGGTGTACTCGGCGTTCTGGAAAAAGAAACGGTCCAGCGCGTAGCGGACCCCAAAAACCGAACCGGAAATGAGAAACGTCAAAAACAGCAGGTTCCGAATCCAGCGGCCGGCAATCTCCTGGTTGCGCCGACGGGCCGTCGAGGTGCGGATGCGCACGTCGAGCAGGTGGTCGCGGGACGTCGAGGCGCGCGTCCGGCGATTCACTTTTTTTCGGGCTGTGGGACGTGGAGGCATCAGGTTCGTTGCAGGGAAAGGGCGGCGATTTTTTCGCAGAGTGCCGGAAAATCAAGCCCCGCCACGGCCGCGGCCTTCGGCAGCAGACTGGTCTCGGTCATGCCGGGAATGGTGTTGATTTCGAGCACGGCCAGGCGCCCATCCGGGGCCAGCAAGACATCGGTGCGCGAATAAACGGAAAGCCCGAGCGCGCGGGTCGCATCCAGCGCGGCCTTTTGTACCGCGGCGGTGGTTTCGCTGTCAATCGGCGCAGGCACAAAATAGTCCGAGGCCCCCTTGGTGTATTTGTGCTCGTAGTCGTAAAATCCCTCGCGCGGGACGATTTCGACGACGGGCAGCACCTCGTCGCCGAGCACGCCGACGGTCAGTTCCCGTCCCTTGATGAATTCCTCGATCAGCACCTCGTCCCCGAAGCGAAAACAATCCTCCAGCGCGGGGCCGAACGCGGCGGCTTCCTGAATGATGTGCACGCCGACGCTGGATCCCTGGCGCGGCGCCTTGACGACACAGGGCGGATCCAGGCGCGGTTTTTCGCCGCGCCGCAGGATGTGCCACTTCGCGGTCGGAACGCCCGCCGCGTCGAACTTTTCCTTGCTGAGGATCTTGTCGAAGGCCAGGCGGCTTCCCGCCTCGCCCTCGCCGGTGTAGGGCACGCCGCGGGCGTCCAGGATGGCCTGGATCTGTCCATCCTCGCCGAATGTTCCGTGGATCATGTTGAAGGCCAGATCAACCCCCGCGGGAAGGGTGAAGTCCGGCCCGGTCACGTCCACCTCCGTCACCCGGGCCCCGCAGGCCTTCAGGGCGCGGGCCACCGCCTCGCCCGAGCGCAGGGAAACCTCCCTCTCCGGTCCGGGGCCGCCCATGAGGACGGCGACAATTTTTTCCTTCAGAATTCCTTTCATGCGTCCACTCCGACGATTTGCACTTCCGTGTCCAGTTCGATGCCGCGTTCCCGCGCCGCCGCGGCCTTGATTTCCTCGATCAACGTGAGGATTTCCTCGGCGGTGGCGCCTCCGTCGTTGACGATGAAATTGCCGTGCACTTCGGAAACCCGCGCGCGTCCCACCACAAAGTTCTTGAAGCCGAGTTCCTCGATCAGTTTGCCGGCGGGAATTTCCGCCGGATTCTTGAAAATGCAACCCGCGCTGGCCGCGATCGGCTGGGTTTCGCGGCGGTGGCGTTCGCTGTGTTCGAGACGTTTCCGGATTTCCTCGGGATCGGCCGGGGTGCCGCGCAGGGTGGCGGAAATGGCGTAATTCTGGCGCAACGTGACCGTGTCCCGGTAATGCACCTCCATCTCGGCGGGGGTGCGGGTGAAGATGTTGCCGTCCTGGTCGCAATAGCGCACGCGCACGACCTGCTCGAAGGTCTGCGACCCCATTGCCCCGGCGTTCATGCGCAATCCTCCGCCCAGATTTCCGGGGATGCCCTCCATCCACTCGAATCCGCCCAGACCGGCCTTCTGCGCAATGGCGGTGAGCTGCTTGAGTTTCACGCCGACCCCGGCGGTGATTTCGTCGCCCTTCACCTCGTAGCGGACAAATTCGCCCCTCGCGAGGTGGGCAACCACGCCGGGGATGCCCCCGTCGCGCACGAGCAGGTTGGAGCCCCGGCCCATCACCATGAAGGGAATGTTTTCGTCGAAGCAGTAGCGCACGAGTTCCGCAAACCCCTCCTCGGTCTCCGGCTCGACCCAGAACTGGGCGGGGCCGCCCACCTTCATGGTGGTGTGGCGGGAAAGCGGTTCATACAGCCGGATGGAGCCCCGGCCGATGACCTCCTGCAGCCTGTCGCGCATCGCCAGGTCATTGGCCAGACGGGTGCCGGCCTCGTGGATGTTGCCCGCGCCGAGGCTGAAAATGAGATCGCCGTCGCGGATCTCCGCCCCGCAGGCCTGGTGGATGCGGGAAACCTCCGGATGAAACGAGACGTGCGGATGACCGTGGGCCCGCATCGCGTCCACGACGGTCTGGCCGGACACCCCGGGGATCGGTTTTTCGCCGGCCGGATACACGTCGGCGATAAACGCCTTGTCCGCCTGGTCAAAGGCGCGGCCGAATTCCTCCTTCAGGGCCAACGTGCGCGTGTAGCGGTGCGGCTGGAACATCACGAGCACGCGCTTCCAGTCCCCCGTGCGCGCCGTCGCGAGGGTCGCGGCGATTTCGGTCGGGTGATGGCCGTAATCGTCGACCAGCACGTTGCGCTCCGTCTCGTAGCGGATCTCGAACCGGCGCCTGGCGCCGCGGAACAGGCTGAGGGCAAAGGCGACGTCGTTGAAGGGCAGCCCGATCTCGCCGGCGAGGGCGATGACCGCCAGGGCGTTCAGCGCGTTGTGCGCGCCGGGAATGTTGAGTTTCACCTCGCCGAGTTTTTCGCCGTCCTTCAGGACGGTGAACTGCGAGCGGAAGTTCTGCGTGACCAGGTCGGTGATCCGGTAGCGGTTGCCCTCGTTGTGGCCGTAGCTGACGGCGCCGGGATGCGAACGGCACACGCGGGTGGCACCCTCGTCGTCGCCGCAGTAGATGACGCGGTTCCGGGTCTGGGAAACCAGCTTGGCGTAGACGGCGTCGATGGCGGCGAGGTCCTTGTAAAAATCGAGATGTTCCGGCTCGATGTTGAGCACGATGGCGTGCTCGGGATGGTAATTGATCAGGGTGCCGTCACTCTCGTCCCCCTCCGCCACAAAAAACTCCCCCTCCGAATCCCAGCGGGCATTCGTGCCGAGAATGGGAATTTCGGCGCCGACATAATGCGAGGGTTTCAGTCCGCCGAGGCGCAGCACGTGGGCGGTCATCGACGACGTGGTCGTCTTGCCGTGCATGCCGCAAATGACCACGCCCTTCTTGGAGTTCATGATCGCCGCGAGCGCATCGGCGCGGCGCACCATCGGGATGCCCCGATCGCGGGCCTCGTCGTAGGCGATGTTGCCGGGTTTGATCGCGGAGGAATACACCACCAGCTCCGCGTCCCCCACCTCCCCGGCCTGGTGCGGACGGAAAAACTGCAGGCCCTTCTTTTTGAGGCGCTCGACCTCCACCGTCTCCGCACGGTCGGAGCCGCTGACCCGATGGCCGAGGGCCAGCACCAGGGCGGCAATGCCGCTCATGCCCGAACCCGCCACCCCGATGAGGTGGACGCGGCGCGGGGGACCGGTCAGAAAATCGGTGAGCGAGGCGAGGTTCATTTGCGGCCCTCCTGCGCGGCGACGGCGCGTTCGATTTCGTCGGCGACATTGCCCGCGGCATCGCGCGGCAGCACGGCCCGGGCGGCGGCGGACATTTCCTCGCGCCGCCGTTCGTTGATGAGCAGGTTGGAAATGAGCGCGGCAAAGGTGTCGGGGGTGATCTTCTGCTCGGGCTGCAGCTCGGCGGCGCCCGCGTCGACGAAGACCTTCGCGTTGTAGGTCTGATGATCGTCCGTGGCGAAGGGATACGGGATGAGAACGGACGGCAGGCCGAACTGCGAAAGCTCGCTCAGGCTGGCGGCCCCGGAACGCGAGATCACCAGATCCGCCGCCGAATACGCCTCCTCCATGCGGTGATGGAACGGCGCGACGTAGTGCGGAATTTCCTCGCGCTGGTAGTTGGCGGCGGCGAGCTGGTCGTCCCGTTCGCCGGTGAAATGAATGATCTGCACGCCCTTGTCCTTGAGGAGGGGGGCGCACTTGAAAAGAACCTGGTTGATGCCCGAGGCGCCCTGGCTTCCCCCCATGACGAGCAGGGTCGGACGGTCCGGGGCGAGCCTGAAGGCGGCCAGGGCCTCCGCGCGCGGCAGGGGCGCCCCGAGGGTGCGGCGGACGGGCGTGCCGGTCACCACCGTGTCACACCCCGGAAAATTCGGCGCACACGCCTCGAAGCCGAGCAGCACCTTGGTGACGAACCGGGCGGCCAGCTTGTTGGCACGGCCGGGAATGACGTTCGATTCGTGAATGAACGTCGGCAGCTTCTGGCGCCAGCCGGCGAGGAGCGGCGCCGTCGAGGTGAATCCCCCCATGCCCAGCACGACCGACGGACGGAATTTGCGATACACGCCGATGCAATGCCCGTAGCTTTCCCACGACCGGCGCAGGAACCGCACAAACGCCGGCGAGAGCACCGAGGGCATGCCGATGGAAGGCAGTTTTTCGTAACGAAAATCGGGATGGGCCTGCAGGGCGATGCTGTCGATGGATTTCTCGGAAACAAAAAGCAGCACCTCATGGCCGCGCTCCTTGAGCGTCTCGGCCACGGCCAGCCCCGGGAACAAATGTCCCCCGGTGCCTCCACAGGCGATCACTGCACGAAACGGTTGGCTCATAGACGGCATGAATTTCGCACGCGACGCAGGACGGGGGAAACTCTTTCCACAAGGGGAATTCCGTGCCGGTGAATGTTGATGAGAATCCCGATCATGAAATAGCAGACGGCCAGGTTCGAGCCGCCGAAACTGACAAACGGCAGCGGCATGCCCTTGTTCGGCAGGAGGGCGGTGGTCACCCCGATGTTCACCACCGCCTGCAGGCTGATGATCATGACGCACCCGAAGCCCAGCAGCATGCCGAAGCGGTCCCGCGCATTGGCCGCCACCATCGTGCCGCAAAGGCAGATGAGCAGGTAGCCGAACACCGTCGCCAGCGAGAACTTCAGGCCCAGTTCCTCCGCCACCATCGGAAAAATGAAGTCGGTGTGGGCGTAGGGCAGATACATGAGCTTCTGCCGGCCCGCCCCGAGGCCCAGGCCGTCGATGCCGCCGGATCCGATGGCAATCAGTCCCTGCATCTGCTGGTAAAATTCGTCCGGATATTTGTCCGGATACATGAAGGCCAGCAGGCGGCCGAGGCGTTCGTCGATGTGCGTGGCCCCGTAAAGGATCCCGACCAGTCCGATCACCGCAAACAATCCCAGCCAGCGCAGGCTCGCCCCCGCCAGGAACATCACGGCGATGCCCGTGCCCATGATCAGCGCGCTGGCGCCCAGATCCACCTCCAGGAGGATGGGCACGACCAGGATGCCCAGAATCGCCAGCGGCAGGAAGAGCCCGAAAAGGAAGGTTTCCGTCTTTTTCTCAAAACGGGTGAACCACCACGCGAGGAAGAACAGCGCGGCGATCTTGGCCAGTTCGGACGGTTGGAACGTGGCCACGCGCAGGTTGATCCAACGGCTCGAGCCGTTGATCTTCATGCCGATGCCCGGCACAAAGCAGAGCAGCAGCAGGATGAAGGCGACGATGAAAAAGAGCCACCAGGTCCGGCGCCAGATGTCGTAGTTGATGCAGGCCGCCGTGATGGCCCCCAGCACCGCAACGCCCAGCCACATCCCCTGGCGTTTGACGAAATAATAGATGTCCCCCTGGCTTTCGGGCGCAAACGCCCCCGTGCTGAAAAGCATGACAATGCCGAGGGCGGTCAGCCCTGCGACTGTCAGCAGAAGCACATAGATGGCGTTGCGGTGCATGGCGCGATGCGAGCGTCAAGGGCCGGGGGCCGGGAACCGGGGGTCTCTCCCCTCCCGTTCCATGGCCTTTGGCCCTCGAACCTCAATTCTTGGGGATCTTCAACTTCTGTCCGATTTGAACCTTGGTGGCGTCCTTGATGTTGTTGACCTCGAGCAGCCGGGTGTAGCTGACGCCGAATTTCTTCGCGATGGTGTAGGGGTTGTCCCCCTTGGCCACCACGTAGACGTCGGGGATGGCGGAGGCGGCCGGCGCCTTGGATTCCGCCGGTTTGGCCACCGCCGGTTTCACCTCGGCCGGCTTGGCCGTCGCGGTCTTGGCGGCCGGCGTGGAGCGCGGAACGGCCGAGATGGTTCCGGCCGACGGCTCGTTGGTCCTGGAGGCCAGAAACGCCTCCTTCGCGGCGGACGACTCGCCGGTCGCTGCGGTCTTCTCGGTGCCGGGAATCTTCAGCGCCTGGCCCACGCGGAGGATCGAGGTCGAGGTGATGCCGTTTTCCTTCTCGATCGCCATCACACTCGTCTTGTACGTCGCCGCGATCTGGATGAGGGTGTCGCCGGGTTCGACGATGTGCACCCGGCCGTTCCAGCCCTCCACGGCGGGGGCCTTCGCGGTGGACGACGCCGCCGGCTTGGCCGGCGCCCCGGTCTTCGGCGACGCGGCGGCGGAGGCGACCGGTTTTTCCGCGGCGGGGGCCTTGGCCACGGGAGCTTCCGCGCCCTGGCGGGTCTTCATCCAATTGAAGGCAAGGACGCCTCCCACGGCGATGAGATGAAGAATCAGCACGACAAAAAGCGCGTGCGAAAACTTCATGTTCGGTTCCTCCTCGGCTCCGTAGTCGTCGTCCTCGTCGTAGGTCTCGTCCACCGTCGCCGTGCGGGCGCGCATCGGGGCGCCGGCCGAACGGGACCGTTGCGGAGGCCGACGAAGCGGCATTCTGACGGCTTTTTTCATCTTCATGGTCTATCCTTGTTTTGAGGTGAGGGATTTCACGGCGTCCTTGAAGCGGTTGCCCCGCTCGCCGTAGTTGCGAAACATGTCAAAGGAGGAGGTGCCGGGCGAAAAAAGGACCGTGTCGCCCGGACGGGCCAGGTCGCGCGCCAGCCCCACCGCCTCCTCCAGCGTGGCGGCCAGCCGGCAGGGAACGCCCTCCCACGACCGGGCGATGCGTTCCTTCATCTCGCCGATGAGCACGGCCTGACGCACCCGCTCGCGCACCAAGGGCGCAATGGGATCGAACTCGAACCCCTTGTCCTTCCCCCCGGCGATGAGCACGAGCGGACCCTTCTGCGAAAGAATGGCCTTCTCCACCGAATCCAGATTGGTGGCCTTCGAATCATTGATCCAGCGAACCCCGTCGAGCTCCCGCACAAACTCACAACGATGCACGGGCGCCGTGTATTCAGTGACCGCCCCGGCCATCCGCTCGAAATCGAGTCCGAGCGCCAGCCCGATGCCGAGCGCCGCCATGAGGTTTTCGGCGTTGTGGATGCCGGGCAGCCGGGTCGCGGACTGATCGAGCACGGGCTCGCCGCGGTAGTGGATGACATTTCCCCGCAGGGTGAAATCGGCGTCGTCCGTGTAGGCGCTGAACGTGATCCTCCGCGCCCGGAGCGGCGGGAGTTCCGCGCGGGCGTTGACCACCGCAAAATCGTCGGGCGTCTGGTTGTTGAACAGGCGCAGTTTGGCGTCCCGGTATTCCTCCATGCTGCGATACCGGTCGAGGTGGTTGGGGCTGAGATTCAGCCACACCGCCACCTGCGGACGAAACCGGCGGATCGTTTCCAGCTGGAACGAACTGACCTCCAGCACCATCACGTCGAGCTGGTTGCTCCGCCGCACCGCCGTCGCAAACGGCAGACCGATGTTGCCGCTGGCCATGGTGCGGACCGCGCAGCCCTGGAGCATGGCGGTGGTGAGTTCCGTGGTGGTCGTCTTGCCATTGGTGCCGGTGATGGCCACGACCGGGCACAGGCATTCCTCGAAGCCGAGTTCGATCTCGCCGATGACGGGAATCTTCTTGGCCAGCACGTTCTGCACGAGCGGCACCGCCGGGTCGATGCCCGGACTGAGCACACACACGTCGTACCGGGAGGGATCCGTGTCCGCGGCCGGTCCGAGCAGCACCCGGACGCCCAGCGCCTCCAACTTGGCGGCCTTTTCGCGCTGGCGCGGACCGTCCGAGCTGTCGCACACCGTCACGGTGGCGCCCTCTTCGGCCAGCAGCGTGGCGGCGGCCTCGCCGCTGTCGCCGAGGCCGAGCACAACTGCCGATTTTCCGGAATAAATCATGCGGGGTGAAAGGGGTTCAGCGGAGTTTCAGGGTGGCGAGTCCCAGCAGGGCGAAGAGGATGGACATGATCCAGAACCGCACGATGACGGTGTTTTCCTTCCACCCGCTGAGTTCGAAGTGATGGTGAATGGGCGACATCTTGATGATGCGCTTGCCGGTGAGTTTGAAACTGGCGACCTGGAGAATGACCGACATGGCCTCGATGACAAAGACGCCGCCGACGATGACGAGGAGGATCTCCTGTTTGCAGCAGATGGCGACGGCGCCCAGCATGCCGCCGATGGCGAGCGAGCCCGTGTCGCCCATGAACACCTTGGCCGGGTAGGCGTTCCACCAGAGGAATCCGAGGCAGGCGCCGAGAAGCGCCGAGCAAAGCACGCAGAGCTCGCCGGAGAGCGGCACCGAGGGAATCTGCAGGTAGGCCGCGGCCTTGTAATTGCCGGCCAGGTAGGCCAGCGCGGCGTAGGCCGCCGCCACCGTGGCCGTGCAGCCGGTGGCGAGTCCGTCAAGCCCGTCGGTGAGGTTCACCGCATTCGAGGTGCCCACGATGACCAGCAGATAAAACACGAAAACAAATCCCACGAAACCGAGGAGGATCGGTTCCTTGAAAAAGGGAATGTGCAGCTGCCGCGTGAAATCGGAGTCGCGGTAGAGGTACAGGAAAAACACCGTGAAAATGAGCGCCAGCACACACTGGAGGCCGAACTTCAGCCGGCTGCTGATGCCGGCGGAGTTCTTCTTTTTGACCTTGAGCCAGTCGTCGTAGAAGCCGATGCCGCCCAGGAACAGCATGCTGAAGAGCACCAGCCAGACAAGGGGATTTTCCGGACTCGCCCAGAGCAGGGTGGAAAGCAGGATGGATCCGATGATGAGGATGCCGCCCATGGTGGGCGTGCCCTTCTTGGCCCCGTGCAATTCAAAAAGCTGGTGCACCTCCTCTTTCGTGCGGATGGGCTGGCCGAACTTGAGCGAGATCAGTTTCCGGATCACCCAGTTGCCGAAGATGATGGAAATCAAAAACGCCGTCGCCGCCGCGCAGATCGAGCGGAAGGTCAGGTATTTGAAGACGTTCAGCGCCTTGAAGAACTCGTTGTCGAGTCCGGCCTGCTCGGCCCATTCGCTGAGGTTGTAGAGGTAATAAAGCATCAGAAATTTTCGATGACTCGCTCCATGCGGGCGAAGCGGCTTCCTTTGACGAGTACAATGTCCCCCTCGGCGGCGATGCGTCGCAGCACCGCGGCCGCCTCCTCGGCGGAGGACGTTTCGTGAATTTCCTTCAATCCGCCGGCCCGGGCGGTCTCCGTGAGCGCGACGGTTTCGGGTCCGACGGCAATGAGCGCATCCAGGGCCGCCGCAGCCCGGCCGACCTGACGGTATCCCTCGGAGGCATGATCCCCGAGTTCCCCCATGCGTCCCAGCACGGCAATGCGACGGCCGCGGGTTCCGACCGCCTTCAGCGTCCGCACGGCCGCCTCCATCGAATCGGGATTGGCGTTGTAGGTGTCGTCGAGAATGGTCACCCCGCGCACGGTGCGGCGGGCCAGCCGCCCCCCGGTGAGCCGGGCGGAGGCGAGTCCCTCCGCGCATTCCTCGAGACTCAGTCCAAACTCCAGACCGGCCGCCACCGCCAGCAGCGCATTGCGGACCATGTGCTCGCCGGGAACGGCGAGGCGCGCGCGCACCGAATCGCCCTCCCAATGCAGGACAAACCGGCTGCCGTCCATGTCGATTTCCAGATCCGAGGCGGTGACCTCCCCGCGGGTCACTCCGGCTTCGATGACCCGCGCCCGGGAGACGGACGCGAGGTATTCCCGGAAATCGTCCTCCGCGGGCAGCACCACCGCGCCGTCGGCGCCGACGGCCCCGACCAGCGCGCCCTTTTCCTTCGCGATGGCCTCGCGCGACCCCATATACTCGATGTGCGCGACGCCGATGTTGGTGATGATGGCAAGGTCGGGCCGGGCCAGCCGGGCCAGGGGCGCAATCTCGCCGGGATGGTTCATCCCGATCTCCCACACCGCCGCATCGTCGGATGTCGACGCGGAGAGGATCGAAAGGGGCAGCCCGATGTGGTTGTTGAGATTGCCCTCGGTCCTGACCACGCGAAACCGCGTGGCGAGGACGGCCGCGGTGAATTCCTTCGTGCTCGTCTTGCCGCTGCTGCCGGTGATGCAGACCACCCGGAGCGGGAGCCGGTCGCGCCACGCGCCGGCCAGCCGGTGCAGCGCGGCAAGGGAATCCTCCACCTGAATGACCGGAAAGTCCGGCGGCAGGTCCGCGGGCACGCGGTCGAGAATGGCGCCGACGGCGCCCCGCGCTGCGGCCTCCTTCGCGTACAGGTTGCCGTCGTGGTTTTCCCCCCGCAGGGCCAGGTAGAGATCGCCCGGCGCCAGCGTGCGGGTGTCCTTGGAAATCCGGGACACCGTCAGGTTTTCCGGGCGTCCCCGGAGCGTGCCGCCGCAGAGTTCGGCGATTTCAAGAAGGTCGAGCGCGTCCATCAGCCCACCTCCACCCGTTTGGCCTCGATGGCGCGCCGCGCCACGGCGACGTCATCGAAGGGAATGCGTTTCCCGTCGGCAAATTCCTGGTAGGTCTCGTGGCCCTTGCCCGCGAGCAGGACGATGTCACCGGGACCGGCCAGCTGCACGGCCCGCTGGATCGCCTCGGCGCGGTCCGGAATCTCCTCGAAGCGTTTTCCGCGCAGGCCCTTCCGGATGTCCTCGAGGATGCGCAGCGGGTCCTCGCTGCGCGGATTGTCCGAGGTCAGGATGCACCAGTCGGAGAATTCCTCCGCCGCGGCGGCCATGAGCGGACGCTTGGCGCGGTCGCGGTCGCCGCCGCAGCCAAAGACGGTCACCAGCCGGCGCGGTTTGAGTTCCCTCAGCGTGCGCAGCACATTGCGCAGGGCGTCGTCCGTGTGCGCGTAGTCGACAAACACCTGGAAGCTGCGTTTCACCTGGACCCGTTCCAGACGGCCGGGCACCTGCGGGGCCTTCGCCATGGCGGCCACCGCCGCGCGGAGCTCCATTCCCATGGCATTGGCGGCGGCCAGGGCGGCAAGGGTGTTGTAGATGTTGAACGACCCGATGAGCGGAGAACGCACGAGATATTCCCGGCCTTTCGCCGTCAGCTGGAACGAACTGCCGGTCGCGTCGAAGCGCACGTTGGTCGCGCGGAAATTCGCATGCACGCCCTGCCCGTAGGTGATGACCTGAAGCTGCTTCTCGAAACGCTCGATGAGGAAGCGGCCGAAACGGTCGTCGAGATTGATGATGGCGCGCGCCTTTTTCTTCTGCCGGGTCAGGCCGTCAAACAACCGCGCCTTCGCCTCGAAGTAGGCGTCCATCGTCCTGTGAAAATCGAGATGGTCCTGCGTGAGATTGGTGAAAACCGCGGTGTCGAACCCGATGGCGTCGGTGCGGTGCTGGACGAGGGCATGACTCGACACCTCCATCGCCACCGCGCGGCTGCCGGCGGCGACCATCTGCGCGAGCAGATCCTGGAGGTCCACCGACTCCGGCGTCGTGCGCGGCGCGTCGAACTCGCGGTCGCCCACGCAGTATTTGACCGTTCCGACGAGGCCGCACCGGCGCTGGTCCGCGTCGAGCAGGTGTTTGACGAGAAACGCGGTGGTCGTCTTGCCGTTGGTGCCGGTGACGCCCATCACCTTGAGCGCATCCGCCGGACGCCCGTAAAAGGCGGCGGCCATCTCGGCCATGGCCAGGCGGGCGTTCGGCACCTGGATCAAAGGAAGCGCGCAGGCCGACAAGGCAGCATCGGAGACGATCGCAACCGCCCCCTGTTGGGCGGCCTGCGCGACAAACCGGGTTCCGTCCTCCTTCGCCCCCCGCAGCGCAAAAAACAGCGCCCCGGGCCGGCAGCGACGGGAGTCGTAACAAAGCGATTCAACCCGCAGCTGCGGGTCGGCATTGTGATCGGTGACCGCCGTGGCGGTCAGAAGTTCGGAAAGTGGCACGCTCATTGTCGGTATCCCCCCTTCTCCTCGGTGTCCCGCAACGCGACGGGAAGGATCGATTCGGCCTTGGGTGTCGGGGTGAGATCGAGGTAACGCGCCGCCTTCTCCGCCACGCGGGAAAAGATCGGAGCGGCCACCAGGCCGCCGTAGTTCAAATTCGGGGCGATCTTGGCGTCGTTCACCATGATCAGACAGACAAAGCGCGGGTCCTCCGCCGGCATGTATCCGACGAACGAGACGACATATTTGCCGCGTGCGTAGCCGCCGCGCGGGTCCACCTTCTGGGCGGTGCCGGTCTTGCCGGCCACGGAAAATCCCGACACGCGCGCGAGCTGGGCCGTGCCGCCCTCACCCACCACGCTCTCCAGGGCCTGGCTGAGGAAACGCGCCACCTTCTCGGGCACGACCTCCCGCACGACCTCGGGCCGGGCGCGGTACACCTCGTTGCCGTTTTCATCCTCGATGCTCTTGACGATGTGCGCCTTCATCAGGCGGCCTCCGTTGGCCATCACGGCCATGCCCATCGTCATCTGCAGCGGAGTGACCGCGATGGCATGGCCCATGGGCATGCGGGTAATGGTGAGTTTGTCCCAGCGGGCCGGCGGGTGCACCATGCCGGGAATCTCGCCGGGCAGTTCCACGCCGGTGCGTTCGCCGAAGCCGAAACGGCGCACGTATTCGTAATATTTGTCCTCGCCCATCATCAGCGCCATCTTGGCCGAGCCGATGTTCGACGATTTCTGGATGATCTGGGCCACGGACATGTTCCCGTAGCCGTGGTGATCGCGCAGGATGCGTCCGCCGTAGGCGAACGACCCGTTCTCGCAGTAAATGAGGCTCTTCTCGTTGACCACCCGCTCGTTCATCGCGCCGGAGGCCACCACGATCTTGAATGTCGAACCCGGCTCCACCATGTCGAGGATGGCCCGGTTGATCATCTGCTCCGGTTTCGAGGAGTTCAGATCGTTCGGATCAAAACAGGGCCGGTTGGCCAGGGCGAGGATCTCCCCCGTTTTGGGATCGACCATGATGCCGGTGGCCGTCTCGGGCTTCAGTTCCTTGTAGGCCGCCTCGAGCTCCGCCTCCAGAATGGCCTGCAGCCCCATGTCGATGGTGAGCTGGACATTGTAGCCGTGGCGCGGGGCCTGTTCCTGTCCGCGATAAATGACCACCTCCTTGCCGGTGCGGTCGCGCTCGATGTGACGGTATCCGTCGATGCCGGCAAGATCCTGTTCCATGCTGCGCTCGATCCCGTCGACACCCACCACGTGTTCGTCGCGCGGATCCTTGCGGGCCAGGAACCCGAGCACATGGCAGAGCATCGGCCCGTTGGGATAGGTCCGCTTGGTGTTTTCGTAGAAAAACAGACCGCGGAGGTTTTTCGCCGCCATCTCCTTCTGCAGGGCAAACGCCTTCTCCTCGGCCAGTTCGTGGACCAGGACCTTGTATTTGCTCTTCGTTTCGAGGTCGGCGGCCAGTTCCGCCTCCGGGATGTCCAGCCACGGCGAGGCCACGGCGGCCAGCGCCGCCGGGTTCTTGATGATGGAACCGTCCGCCACCACCTTGCGCACCGGAATGTTGGCCGCCAGGATCTCGCCGTGGCGGTCCTTGATCAGCCCCCGCCGGGCGGGGATGGGAATGCGGGTGGTGTGGTTTTTTGCCGCCAGGGCGGCGTATTCCTCATTCTTCGCGACCTGAAGGTAGATGAGACGCGCGGAATAAATGGTAAAGATTCCGGCCAGGAACACGCAGGCCCAAATAGCTCGGCGCCGTGCTCTCCATCTCACGGACGATATCCCTCGTTGGCCGCGGTGCGAACCACGCCGTCCCGTTCGGCGTTTCCGGGGGGCGTGAGGCGGGCGATGGCGGTGTCCTGGATCGGCCGCAGCGAAATCATGCCGCGGTCGAGCTTGCGCTGAAGTTCAGCGCGGGACGAAAGCGCGGAAATGCGCGCGAGGAGCACCTCGTTGTACGCCCTCACTTCGGCGATCTTCTTCTCCACCTCACGGGTGCGCGCGCCCAGCAGGTGCTGCTGGTTTTTCACGTACACAAACATCAGCCCCGCCACGCCCACCAGGAGCGCGAGGGTGAGCCACTTCACGAGCGGCGCGATGTGGATCGGATTGACATGCTGTCGACTGGGAGAGGAAAGGCTGGCTGTCATCATGGGACTTAGAGGCGTTCGACGACACGCAGCTTGGCGCTGCGCGCGCGAGGGTTGACGTTGACCTCCTCGCCCGAGGCGTCCATGGGACGCGGGGTGAGGAGGCGGAAAATGCGGTCGGGGTTGCGGCGGGGTTCGGGCCACTCCGGACGGTCGATCCACTCGGTGCTGCGGGAGCGGAAGAAATTCTTCACGATGCGGTCCTCAAGCGAATGGAAGCTGATGACCGCCAGCCGCGCCCCGCGGGCCAGCCGGGAGGAAATCGCCTCCAGTCCGCGCTCGATCACGCCGAGTTCGTCATTCACCGCAATGCGCAGCGCCTGAAAAACCCGCGTGGCCGGATGGCGCGGACCCGTGCGCGGGATCACCGAAGTGACCGCCGCCGCCAGGTCGAACGTGGTCCGGAACGGACGCTCCGCCCGCAGCGCGACAATCTTCGCCGCGATGTGCATGGCGCGCGGTTCCTCGCCGTATTCACGGAAAATGCGGGCCAGTTCCGCCGCGCTCTCGGTGTTCACGAGGTCGGCCGCCGTGCGCGGATTCGACCGGCTCATGCGCATGTCCAGCGGACCGTCCTTCATCATGGCAAACCCCCGCTCGGCCGTGTCGAGCTGGTGCGAGGACACCCCGAGATCCAGCAGCGCGCCGCCCACCGTCGGGATGCCGAGCCGGTCGAGCACCGCGGGGGCGTTTTCGAAATTGGACTCCACCAGATGCAGCCGGTGGGAATAGGGCGCCAGCCGCCGGGTGCATTCCGCGATGGCCTCGGCGTCCTGATCGAGCGCGACCACCTCGGCGCCGTGCTGGAGAAAGCGTTCCGTATGACCCCCGCCCCCCACCGTGCCGTCGAGAAAAATGAGCCCCGGAGCCGGACGCAGCAATGCGACCACCTCGTCCGCCATCACGGGCACGTGATAGGCACCAGCCGTGTCAGGCTTTTCCAAGGTTTGTATTGGCTGGTCGTCGAAGTCCAAGAAGTTCATAGGCGTTGCGGGGGCGGAGTTTGATGGCGGCCTGACCTTTGGGCTTACCGTCGGAGCCCTTGGCTGGGTTGAATCCGAAGCAAAACACCCGGTCCCGCTTGCTCATCAGCAGGTTTCTTTCATGGCGTTGGGGTCTCCATAAAACCTCAGAGTCCGATGGCCTCCGCAACGCGCTGGTAGGCAGCGTTCTGGGCCGTCTCCGCCGCGAGATGGCGCTCGCGGCTCCAGATCTCGAAGCGACTGCGGCCACCGACGAAGATGACCTCCCCGGTGATCCCGGCCCGCTCGCAGTGCTTCTCGTTCAGGACGATCCGCCCCTGCTTGTCGGTCGTGACCGTGTGCGCTTCGCTGTAAAATTTCCGGATGGCCATGCGCTTCTCCGCCGGGGAGGCATTCGACTCGTTGATGCGTTGCTCCCATCGGTCGAATTCCGCCGGAGGCATCACCATCAGATACCCCTCCGTGGGATGGGGAATGATGTGCAGAACCTCCCCTTCCTCCCGGCTGAGCCAGGACGCAGGCACGGCCACGCGCTTCTTCGCGTCCATGGAACGCTCGAAGGTACCCGAGAAGAGCGCTGGTGCATCCTGACCCATCAAATTCTAGGTTTTTTGTGACATTTGTCGCCACAAGGCCCCACTTTTCACCACTGCGGAGGAAAAAAGTCAATCAGAAAGGCGGAGAGCCGTTGCATGGGCGCAATTTTTGCAAACCCGGAAAATCCCCCCTAAATCCCTCAGACAGACCCAAAAAACGGGGAATTTTGACGCCCGATCAGCCGTTCCTCCCCATTCGGACCGTTGCATCATGGAAATCTGCAACGTCCGACCGATCAGAGCCTGGACAGCAGACCGCCCCGAAAACCGAACACTTGCGGGAATGTCTCCCTCCCCCTTGGGCCCCAGCCTTTCGGCCCCTCGACCCCCTCCCCTGCGCCAATCTGTCGCGCAGGGACGGAGACAATCTGCCCCGCGGCAAATCCGCTCCGATGTTCCCCCATCTTCCCTCGGCCCATTCCCCCACGTTTCAAGGTGCCAATCCCTCCCCAAGCGCGCAGCGCGTCGCGATTTTAACCTTTCAGCATTTC
>Ga0065721_10049129_pt1 | contig 45210 bp, 42 predicted proteins | sample Mesricmetagenome_FD_59108 | JGI IMG/M metagenome (GOLD analysis project Ga0065721, IMG submission 59108) | Mesophilic microbial community from rice straw/compost enrichment Sample: eDNA_1 v2 (version 2) | ecosystem: Engineered > Solid waste > Grass > Composting > Bioreactor | place: USA: Davis...
GAAATGTGCGCCGCCATCGCCTTGCCCGCGGCTTCCGGATCCCGCTGGTTGATGGCTTCCATCAAGTTGTCCCACTCGTGCATGCCGTCTTCGAGACGATGCGGCTCGGCCATCGAACGCATGCGCAGATAGTTGACGCGCGTCAGCAGTTGGCGCGCCATGTCGGCAATCACCTTGCTGCCCGAGCCATTGAGGATGGTCTCGTAGAACTCGCCCGCCATGATGGCCAGCTCGCGCACGTCGCCCTTGTTGAGCACCTTGCGCAGATCCTTGTGGATGCGCGCCAGCTTCTTGATGGCATTGTCATCGGCGAGCGTGACGAAGCGCTGCACCGCGAGCGTCTCGAGCATTTCGCGCATGAGATAAATGTCTTCGGCGTCCTTCGAGGAGACAACCGCGACAGTGATGTTCCGTCGTTTGCCGACTTCGATCAGATTTTCGGCCTGCAGCTGGCGCAAAGCTTCGCGCACCGAGGTGCGGCTGACACCGAGCGCCTCGCACAGCTCGCGCTCCACCAACCGCATGCCGGGCGGATACAGGCCCCGGCTGATGGCGTTACGAAGCTTGTCCAACGCGTGCTCGCGCACCAGCGTCGGATTCTCAACAATTCTCAGATCCTGGTATTCCAAGGTCCTTCCTCGATCTTACTTGCCGCTGATTTTACGCCACTGGCGCGGCGTGAGAGTAAACAGTCGCGCCCCAAAAGCAGCGGCAAAATCATGGGATTGCTGGCATCAGGGCGGGCACAGGCCGGCGATCGGCAGGGCCCCGCCGAGGCGGGCGCATTGCACGATACTGTACGCGGTCAGCGCCGAAGTTTTCGGATTATCGGCCGCTGCACGCGCGAAAATATCGAAGCGGAAATGGCCGAACGCGCCGCGCGCCTCGATGCGACCGAGCGGATCGGTTACGAGGCGCGAGGAGACCAGCCGCACCCGGGTCGCGTCCATTCCGAGGCCCACCAACGCAATGGCCACGCCGACATTGACGTTCTTCGGATACGCCAGCGCCGCCTCGCGCGCCGAGCCCGTGAAGAATTCGCGCTCCGGCTCGGAATGGTTCAAATCGATCACCTGTTCCGCCGCGGTGCCTCGCCACGCATGCGGCGGCTTGAAGGACGTGTAGATCACTTCATCCAAGCCCGCCAGGCGCGCGGCCAGCAAACCATCCAGACCAGCGATCGCACCGGCAGGCAATAACGCACGGCCACCGCCTCGTTCCGCCGCAAGCAACTCGCTTCTGATCTGGTCGTCCGCGAGCGCGCCGACCGACGAAACAATCACGTCGATCCCGGCCCGCAACAGAGGTGCCGCAAATTCCTTCACCGCGGAATGACCGGCGCATTCCATCACGACTCGTGGACGGGCCGCGATCAGCGCGTCCACGTCATGCACGGCCTGCGGAGCTTCGCGCCCCGGCCGGACCAGCACCGCTTTGAGGGTCTCGGTCTCGCCCAGCCTGGCGAGGCCGGTCATGACCTCGCGCCCCATCGCGCCGAAACCGATCATGCCCAGGCGCAGATTACGTTGCATCGAAAGCCTCACGAGCGCCGCCCATCTGGCGGTATTTGATAATATTGTATGATCATACTACCTTAGTGGCATCCCTTCACCCGGACTACAGGCCATGACAGAGCGCGTCCCGGTAGCAATCATCGGCTCCGGCAATATCGGCACGGACCTGATGATCAAGATCCTGCGCACCAGCCGCACCTTGCGGATGGCGGCCATGGTCGGCGTCGACCCCCACTCCGAGGGCCTCGCGCGCGCCCAACGGCTCGGGGTTGCGACCACCTCGCAGGGCATCGACGGGCTGCTCGCCATGCCGGAATTCAAAGACATCCGCCTGGTCTTCGACGCCACCTCCGCCGGCGCTCACAAACACCACGATTCGGTGTTACGCGCGCACGGCAAGACGCTGATTGATCTGACGCCCGCCGCAGTCGGCCCCTTCGTGATCCCGCCGGTCAACGGCGACCAGCATCTCGGCGCGCCGAATCTGAACATGGTGACCTGCGGCGGCCAGGCGACCATTCCGATCGTCGCCGCGGTCGGCAAAGTCGCGCCGGTGTTGTACGCGGAAATCGTCGCGTCCATTGCCAGCAAATCGGCCGGCCCCGGCACGCGAGCAAACATCGACGAGTTCACTGAGACCACGGCACGAGCCATCGAACAGGTAGGCGGGGCTCGGCACGGTAAGGCCATCATCGTGCTGAATCCCGCCGAGCCTCCGCTGGTGATGCGCGACACGGTGTACTGCCTGACCGCGCTCGCCGACGAAAGCGCGATCGAAGCGTCCGTGCAGACGATGGTCTCGGAAGTGCAAAGCTACGTGCCAGGCTATCGCCTGAAACAACGGGTGCAGTTCGAACGCGTCGGCCCCGGCATCGCGCTGCCGTTCGAGGGTATCGACGAGACGTTCGTCGGGCTGAAAGTCAGCGTGTTCCTGGAAGTGGAAGGCGCTGCGCACTATCTGCCGGCGTACGCAGGTAATCTCGACATCATGACGTCCGCCGCGTTGCGCACGGCCGAGCGCGTGGCTCTCAATCTCCGCGCGGAGGCCGCAGCATGAGCCCGACCAGCAAGCTCTACATCCAAGATGTGACATTGCGCGATGGCATGCACGCCATCCGCCATCAATACAGCATCGATCACGTCAAGAAGATCGCGCGGGCGCTCGATGAAGCGCGCGTCGATGCGATCGAAGTGGCGCACGGCGACGGCCTCGCCGGCTCGTCCTTCAATTACGGCTTCGGCAAGCACACCGATTGGGAATGGATCGAAGCGGTCGCCGAAGTGATCCAGCACGCGAAGCTCACGACCTTGCTGCTGCCGGGCATCGGCACGGTGCACGATTTGCGTCGTGCGTTCGATCTGGGCGTGCGCTCCGTCCGCATCGCCACCCACTGCACCGAAGCGGATGTGTCTCAGCAGCACATCGAGTACGCGCGCAATCTGGGCATGGACGTCTCCGGCTTCCTGATGATGAGTCACATGAGCCCGCCGGAGCAGCTGGCCGCGCAAGCCAAGTTGATGGAAAGCTACGGCGCGCACTGCGTGTATGTGACCGACTCCGGCGGCGCAATGACGATGGACGACACCGCGGCCCGCTTCCAGGCCTACGATAGGGTCCTGAAGCCCGAGACCCAACGCGGCATTCACGCGCATCACAACCTGAGCCTTGGCGTCGCGAATTCGATTCTCGCCGTGAAGAACGGCGCGATCCGTGTCGACGCCAGCCTCGCCGGCATGGGCGCGGGCGCCGGCAACGCTCCGTTGGAAGTCTTCATCGCCGCTGCCGATGTTTACGGATGGCAGCACGGCTGCGATCTGTTCAAGCTGATGGACGCCGCCGAAGATCTGGTTCGCCCGTTGCAGGACCGCCCGGTGCGAGTCGATCGCGAAACCCTGACGCTCGGTTATGCGGGCGTGTATTCCTCCTTCCTGCGCCACGCTGAAAAGGCGGCGGCGATGCACGGGCTCGACACCCGCACCATCCTGGTCGAGCTCGGCCGGCGCCGCATGGTCGGCGGCCAGGAAGACATGATCACCGACGTTGCGCTCGACCTGGTTCGGGCTCGCGAGCTCGAAGAGAAGTAAACAGATCCGACCCCTTTCTGGCATAGAGACGTTCGAGATTTTTATGGCCGCCAATCCGAAGCCCGCAATTCCGCCCAGCCAAAGCTACCCGACCCTGACCGCCGACCGGCTGACGCCGACCATCGGCGCCGTCATCTCCGGCATCGATCTGAGCAAGCCGTTGAGCGAAGAGCAGATCGCCGATCTGCACCAGGCGCTCGCCGACCACCAGGTGATTTTCTTCCGCAACCAGGCGCTCGATCCGCCGTCGCTGAAGCGCGTCGGTCAGTACTTCGGCGAGCTGCAGATCCACGCGCTGCAGGGCCTGCCGGATCATCCGGAAGTGCGGAAACTGCAGGCGGACGCGAACTCGAAGCACGTCGCCGGTGAGGAATGGCACACCGACATGTCGTGCGCGACGATTCCGCCGATGGGCAGCATCCTTTATCTGCACACGCTGCCCACCATGGGTGGCGACACGGTGTTCGCGAGCATGTACGCCGCTTACGATGCACTGTCCGATCGCATGAAGGCGTATCTCGAAGGCCTGACCGCGACTCACGACGGCAAGCTGGCCTTCGGTCGATTCAATCCGGACGGGAAATTCCCGGTCGCGGTGCATCCGGTGATTCGCACTCATCCGGTCACGGGTCGCAAAGTGCTGTTCGTGAACAAGGGCTTCACCGCGCGCATCAACGAGGTGCCCGATGCGGAAAGCGCCGCGATCCTGCAGTTCCTGTTCCATCACTGCGAGAACGCGTACTTCCAGGTACGCTTCCGCTGGGAGCCGCATTCGGTCGCGTTCTGGGACAACCGCTGCACGCAGCATCTGGCGATCTGGGATTACTTTCCGCAGCTGCGCTCGGGCTTCCGCGTGCAGATCGCGGACAAGGGCGGTCCGAAAGAATCCGCCTGAGCGAACCGCTCTCTATGAGGCTGGGCCCGGGGTCGCAAGATCCCGGGCCTTTTTTTATTCCTCAGGTGAGAGAGGTCGGACCGCCACGAGCGCGCTCACCATACGGCCGCAACATCAGCACCAGCACGATCGCCAGCACACACAGCGGCACACCGAGCGCGAGAATGGATTTGTACGAGCCCGTGTAGTCGTACACGGCGCCGAACGCCAGCGGACTCAGGCTCATCGCCACCATCACCGCCGAGAACATGGCTCCGAAGATCTGCGCGAAATTCTTCAGGCCGAAATAGCGGCTGGTGAGATACGCGAGCATGTCCACCTCCGCGCCCAGGCTCACGCCGAGCATGATGGCGGCGACGGTGAACACCCAGACCGGCAACGGCGCGGACAACAAACCGAGACCGATCGCCGATAGCGTGAAGAACACGAACGCGATGCGCCGAGCATCGTGTCGATCGACCAGAAAACCGATCAGCAAGCGCCCACCGAAGGCCGACCAACCAAAGGCGGACGCGAGCCACGACGCCTGACTCACCGACACGCCGCGATCCTGCAGCATCGGCACCATGTGCGGAATCAGCCCGTACAGCACGAACGCGAGACCCGAGAAGATCGTGATCAAGCTCCAGAAATCACGGCGCCGCATCGCCTCGGCGAGCGTGTCGCCGGTCGCGGCTGGCTGCTGATCTGCTGGCGCATCCGATACCGCACCGTCGGGATGCAAGCCCAGCGATTGCGGCTTCTCATGCAAAAGAAACACGACCATTGGCAGCGTGAACAGCAACATGACCAGGCCGAGGCCGAAATAGCCGCCGCGCCAGCCGTAATGCGAAACGAATTCCTGCGTGATCAGCGGCACGTAACCGAAACCCAGACCGGTGCCGCTCCCGGCAATGCCAATCGCGAGCCCGCGACGACGATCGAACCACGCCGTCAGCACACGCATGTATGGCACGCTGTTGGTGCCCACGGCGATGGTGCCCATCGCCACATACAACGCGATGAACTGCCAGTAGCTGCTGATCATCGACGCCGCCAGAAAACACAGCCCGAAGATGACGATCGACGGCACCAGGATCCGCTTCACGCCGAAGCGGTCGACCAGCCGCCCCATGAACGGCAACGACACCGCCGTGCACAACATCATCACCGACACGGCCGCACTGATTGCCGTGCGACTCCAGCCGAACTCCTCGCCGATCGGTCCGCCCAGCAGAAACAGCGACGACAGGCCGAACGCGGCCGGTCCCGTGGAAATGCCGAGCAGGCACACCACCACGGTGACCCAACCACGCACGAAGACGGGCTCGGACGGGGCTTTGGATAGAGTCTGTACTTCAGCCATGAAGAATCGCCGCTGGATAAACGAAAAGGCGGCCGCCCCATTCGAGGAGCGGCCGCCGCATTCTCAACTAACTCATCAACCCGGATCAGAAGCGGGTCGAAACACGCAGACCGACGGTACGCGGCCGCGTGGTGTAGACCCGATAGCCGTCACCCGACACACGCAGACCGATCTGCGGCACTTCATCCGTCACGTTGTCGACGAACAGGCTGGTGTCCCAAGCTTCATAGCGCAGGCCGAAGCGCAGGCCGAGGAGGAAATAATCCTCCGCCTCGCGATAGTCGTCGAAGCCGCTATTGAAGTTGGTGTACGAAGCACCGCGATAGTTGAAGTTGGTGTTGGCGTACGCCGTGAGCGCGTCCGAGAACGGCACTTCATACTGAGCCTGGCCGGCGAACGACCACTTCGGCGTGTACGGAATGCGATCCCCATCCAGGCCATACGGCGTCGGCGGATCGTTCGGATTCGCCGGCGGCGGCGGCACGGGCATGTCCTGCGACAGCCGCGAATCGGTGTAGGTCGCACCCAGCGTCAACGACAGCTGACTGGTGGGCTGCGCGTTCACCGTGAACTCGAAGCCATCGACATAGCTCTTGCCGGCGTTGCCGATGTAGACGAACGTGCCGCCCGGGTCGGTCAGCGAGATCTGCTGGTCGCTCCAGTCGATGCGATACACGGCCACTTCGGTGTACATCATGCGATCGAAGAAGTAGCTCTTGGCGCCGACCTCATAGCTCCACAACGTATCCGAGTCGTACGCGTCCGGCACGATGACACCCTGCCGGAGGGCCGCATCGGCATCGTTCGCGCCGCCGGGACGGAAGCCGGATGCGACACGCGTGTACAGCGTGGTGTCGTCGTTGACCGCATACGACAATGCGAAGTTGTAGCTGAGCTCGTCCTGCTTGGTAGAAACGTCGAGCGTCAACTCGTCCTCGGTCTGCCGCGGCAGGAACAGCGGGCCCAACGCCTGATGCGTGATGGTGCGCTGGCTGATATCGGCCTCGTAATAGCGCAGCCCCAGCGTCGCGGTTAACTTGTCGGTCATCGCATACTCGAGCTCGCCGAAGGCGGCGAACTGATCGATGTTGACGGTGCCGGTCGTGGAGTTCACATCGTCACCCGCGAAACCGCGAGCCACGCAGTCCGCGTGGAAATTGCAGCGAGCGAGGCCAGTGTCGGGCTGTGCGACCAGCGCCGCATTCTGCGCTTCGGACTCCTGCTCCGCGTAGAACACGCCCGCGACGAACTGCACCGGACCGTCGAACGACGAAGCGAAGCGGAATTCCGAGGAGAAGTTGGAGATGTCCTGAGCCTGGTGATATGCCAGGTCCACGCCCAGATTGAAGCGCAGGGCCGTCGGCGTACTGTCGCGCGAGAAGTTCAACGTACGGTCCATGTAAGACGCCGTGCCGGTGAACGTACCGAAGCCGACGTTGTAATCGGCGATCACGCTGAACAGGGTGATCTCGTCCTCGAACGGCTCCTGCGTCGGGGAGACGTTCTGATAATCCGGCTGGCCGAATTCGAAATACTGCGAGCCATCGGCTTTGCTTTCCTGGTACAGGCCCATCAACGTGACCTTGAACGCGTCGGTCACTTGCGAGGCCAGCGACAAGCGCCCGCCCCACACGGTTTGATCGTTGACGTCCTCGTGTTGCACGCCGTTGCGATTCTGATTGATGTAACCGCCGCCCGTGTCGCCCCAGACCACGGCGCGCGCGCCAAGCTTGTCCTGGATCAGCGGCACATTCGCGACCGCTTCGCCCTGGAACAGCTCGTTGCCGCCCTTCACGCCGGCGGCGGAGCCGCTGAAGCCGAACTCCGAGTTCGACAGGTCCGGCTTGTTGGTGATGAAACGCACCGTGCCGCTCATCGAGCCGGCGCCGAACAGCGTGCCTTGCGGGCCTTTGAGAATTTCGACGCGCTCCATGTCGTGCAGCTGGATGTTCGGCTGGTTGTCGCTGCCGCCATCGAGGCCGAGACCGGTGATGACCGCTTCGTCGAAGTACAAGCCGACGGTGGGCTTACCCGACGAGGAAATGCCGCGGACGATGATCTGATTGTCGCCGACACCGCGGTTGTTGACTTGGATGGATGGATCCAGGCGCGTGAAACTCTCCAGCGAGAATGCCTGGCTCTCGCTGATGGCATTGCCGCTCACGGCGGCAATGGCCGCGGGGGTGTCCTTCATCGTCGTTTCACGTTTGGTCGCCGTGACGACGATTTCCTCAACGACAGCCTCCTGCGCGTTGGCGATAGTGACCGTGGCGGTCGCCGCCAGCGCGACGGCCTGGCCGATCCGGACGGCGACCCGGCCACCTAGCCGATTACTGCTGACTCTCATGCAAGCTCCTCAAAGTTAAGTGATGCGTTTGCACCACACATCCCCACAACCCCGAACACAGATCCCAACTTGAGCCGATGCAACTTGCATACCACCATTCAAACCGATAATACGATGGTATTTTTGTATGATGTATTACGATCATAGAGAGGCAGGCGATGACATTTCAAGCCTGTCTCGTGCCGGTCGCATGGCGAAAATGGTGCAACGACAGCGAGTTCGTGCACCTTTGTTGTTCCGGCGACCGGCCGGCGAGAATTCTTAAACCAAGAGAATCGAGAGGAAAGCCCGTGCAGTCCACAATAAAAGTCCCTGTGTTATTGGGGGCAACCGCGCACTTGCTCTGCTTTGTAGCTTCATTTGCGACAAGCAGTGGCGCGTACGCATCGCAGCCCCAGGCCCCGCTCGCGACGCTCGATGCCGGACTCGGCGGAGCCATTCCCTGCGAGCGGCTGGTTGAAGAAGATTTTAAGAACACCTTCGAAGCACCCCTCTCGGTGCTTTCGGCAAAGCTGGTGCCGGCGAAAGACGGCACGGCTGAATATTGCGCCGTCAACGGCATCATTCAGCCGCAGATCCAGTTCGAAGTGCGCCTGCCGAGTCAGAGCTGGAACGGCCGCTATTTTCAGGTGGGCTGCGGCGGCTTCTGCGGCGTCATCAACATCAACAACTGCGCCGATGCGCTCGCCGACAACTTCGTCGTCGCCGCGCACAACATGGGGCACGTGGGACTGCCGGTGAAAGATCCTGTCTGGGGCAGCGATCCTGCGCTCCGCGAAGACTACGCTGGCCGTTCCACGCATTTGATGTCCATTGCCGGCAAGGCATTGGCCGAACGTTACTACGGCAAGCGTCCGGCGCGCTCCTATTTCCGAGGCTGTTCCACCGGCGGCCGTGAAGGCTTGACCGAGGCACAACGCTATCCCGACGACTTCGACGGCATCATCGCGGGCGATCCCGCATTCCCCGGCCGCCTTGGCGCGATCGCCAACAATTGGGATGCGCAAAAGTTACTGCGCGATGACGGTTCGGAAGTCTTCACGCCTGCCAAGCTCGAGGTGTTGAATGCAGGTGTCATGAAGGCGTGCGACAAACTCGACGGCCTCGTCGACGGCATCCTCACCGATCCGCGCGCGTGCAAATTCGATCCCGCCAGGCTCCAGTGCAAGAACGGCGACGGCCCGGACTGTTTGACCGCCGAGCAAGTAGCCGCGGCCAAGGCGCTGTACAGCGGACCGGTGAATAGCAAGGGCGAGAAACTGATGCCTGGCGCGACCCCTTATGGCAGCGAGCTGTCCTGGAGCGGCGCGGGCCGCCGGTCGCTGGCGGAAGGCTATCTGCGCTACCTCGCGTTCCCGACCAATCCGCCGGCCGATTACAACTATCGCACTTTCAACTTCGACACCGATGTCGAGAAATCCGAGGAGATGGCGGCTCTGTATGACCCCGTCGCGCCTCATCAAGCGCCGGACCTGCGCGAATTCGAAAAGCGCGGCGGCAAGCTCATCGTCTACCACGGCTGGGCCGACGCTGGCGTTTCCCCGATGGCGCTGCTCGATTATTACGCTCACGTGACAGCGCGCCAGGGCGGCGGCGAAAAAGTGCGCGAATGGTTCCGCGTGTTCATGGTCCCGGGCATGTTCCATTGCCGCGGCGGCAACGCGCCCAACACATTCGAGCTGTTGCCCGAACTGGTGAAGTGGGTGGAGCAAGGCCAGGCCCCCGACCGCGTCGTCGCCACTCAGAGCGGCCCGCAGGGAGTGGTGCGCACTCGTCCGCTGTTCCCCTATCCAGCCTATGCGAAGTACAGCGGCAAGGGCGACGTGAATGACGAAGCCAACTGGGTCAAGGCGTCGCCGAAGAAAGAGCCGGACGATCGGCTGGATTGGATTCGCGCGCCGAAGTAACTGACCGAGGAAAGAAGTAGTCCATCACTTGCACTCAGGCGCGTGCGCGCTTGCACGCGCCTGATGCGTTCGGAGCACGCCAACGCCGCGTGCTCAGGCTCCGCCGTCAGCTGACCTCAGCGCTCCGCGGCGCGAGCCTTGGAACGTCCGGAGGGACGCTTTGTGACATCGGAGCGATACTGATCGGCATACGCGTCCAGCAAACGCCGAATCATTCTTTGATAAGACGTGTTATTGCGCTCCGCCGCCTCTTTGAAGAAATCGACGCTCCTGCGGCTGAGTGAAATCGTCACTTTCACCCCTTCTTCTCCCATGACCAGCTGATCGGGAGACGGCAGAAAGTCACGAACCACCTCGGCCTGAATCGGCTCGTCCGTGTACTTGATTTTCTTGCTCATACAGTCGCCTGCCCCTGCGCCAATATCCGGCGCCAATGATGCGAATCACCTCGTTCCGGTAAGTGAACCGCACGGTGATCACCTCTGCCCCCACCGAACCGAAACAATAGAACCGTTCCTCGCCGTTGCTATGGGCAACATCGCGCGCAATGACCCGCTTTGGATCCAGGAAGGCGCCCTGGGCGAGACTGAAACTGACAGCGTGCTTCCGTTGGTTTTCCGCATCCTTGTCGAAATCCCATTCGAAGTTGACTGTCATGGCGAAGTTACCACCGATATGGCTGAATAGCCATACTATAATCTGGGTAGAAGCGCTGGCCCCGAGCGCGTTTCGGGGAGCGACCCGCCGGCGTCGTCAGATTCGCCGGCCGCTCGATGCCGCCTATTCTGCGAATGGGCTCGCCGCGAAATCGGTCGTAATCTGAGCAATGGCGAGGTCAAGACGCGGCACCAGGCTGGCCGGATGTGATATAGCGCTTGGGCCATTGCCTCCTGGTCCGGCGAAGGAAACGGAAGGGGATGACGATGAACGACATCATGCTTGCCCTGAAGAATCCTGCGTGGTGGGTGCTCACGGTCGTGGTCGGGCTGGCCCTGAATGCCGTCGCGCCGTTTGTGAATCGATGGATCGAGTCGGCCTGGGCGGCGCGATCGGAAAAGAAGCGGAAGCTGCTGTCGGCCGAGGACGCGGAGATCAAACAGACCGTCGACGAACTGGCATTGCGCCCGACGGGCCTAATCGAGGTGCGGCTCGATATCATCTATTGGACAGCGCGAATCATCCTCATCCTGTCCATTTATCTGATGGCCATCCAGCTGTGCTTTTCGATCCCGATGCAGGCCGTCCAGCTGCTCGTCGCGCCGCTATCGCTCGCAGCGTTCTTTTCGATCATGGGGCTGTGGCGGAAGTGCAAGCGCGGATCGCGAATTCACAGCGACCTGAGTCAATTGAAACATGCGCAGCGTTCGGCATAGCGAACGACGAGACCAGCAATGTCACACCGAGTCTTCACGATACCCTTCTCTAAGGTTTATCCGCTCTATGTTCAGAAGGCGGAGCGGAAGGGCCGCACCAAGGACGAAGTCGATCAGATCATCTGCTGGCTGACCGGCTACAGCCGCGCCGGGCTGCAGCAGCAGATCGACAGAGCAATCGACTTGCAGACGTTCTTCGCTGAAGCGCCCGCCATTCACCCAAACAGCGTCTTCATCAAAGGCGTGGTGTGCGGCATTCGGGTGGAGGAAATAACAGACCCGCTGATGCAGAAAATACGCTACCTGGACAAGCTGATCGACGAGCTCGCGAAAGGCAAGGCACTCGACAGGATCATGCGATGACCGATCGACGCCTGCCGCGGGCAAATAAAAAAGCCGGGCGAGACCTGGTCCCGCCCGGCTTCGCTCCGTCGCGCGTTGCTCAACGCGTCACCAGAACCTTCCTCACCCAGCCGCCGCCGTTGCTGGATTCGATCTTCAGGTAGCCGTCCCGCTCCTCGCCCATGAAGATCATCTCTTCGCCTTTCGACAGGGTCGCGACCGTCTTGGACGTGTCGCTGGGCGATGAGTACACCTTCAGGTTGCCGAGCTTCGGCACGATGGTGTCGCCTTCGTTGAAGACGGCGCCGCCCTTGGTCTTCCTGCCCGCCTCTTCGGCGAGCGTGCCCACATCGCGCTGCAGGCTCGGCTGATTGCGGACCGAGCGCACGATGTTGTTGTAGTTGTCCGCCAGGCTGGCCGCGATCACTTTGCCTTCATTGGTCTTGGTATAGCCGCCGAGTGCGCCGGCGGCGCTGCCGCCGAACAGGGCCGTGCCCAGGTTGAGGTCGGCCTTGCGAGTGTTGCCATCGGCAGAAGCGACCTGAACACCGGTGCGCGCATCCGTCACGAGCATGCTGGTCTGCGCTTCCTTGAACTTCAGGCCGCCGGCTACGGCACCGAGCACACGGCCTTTGGAACCGGGGAGCAGACCGCCGAGCGCGCCACCGATGCCGCCCGAATCTTTCTCGGAGAACACCACGGCCGGAGTGAGCACGAAATCGGCGCTCACCATCTGGCCACCGCCCATGTTCGAGCCCTGCCGCAGCTCACCGGACTCCTGCAGGGCGCGTTCCTGCATCATGTTCTGCATACCGATGCCGCGCTCCACGACGATGAAGCAGTTCGATTGCTGAACCATCATGCGGATCAGCCCGGTCGGCGACTGTAAGCCGTAACTGGACAGCGACTGCGAGACATAGTCCTGCGGCTCGACGACCGCGAGCGCGCCCATTGGCTTGTCACAATGCTCGATCCCATTCTGCGCGCTTGCGCTCAACGGCAAACCGAGCCACGCGAAAGAGGCGGCGACAGCAGCGCGGACGCCCCACGTCTTCACTCCCGAAACATGGGCCGATACGGACTTCATAACTTTCTCCCAACGGACGAGCAGCGGCGCCCGAGTTGCGCCGACGGTGCGAAATAGTTGATTTCTAGCCAGTTTGGGCCGCCGGTCGCGATCGCCAGCGATCTGATCACGCGCCCCCGGGACGGTCAAGCGGATGGCTCTGAGTTCCTGCGCGCATCATTCCAGGCCGCTTCCCGGCAGGTAAATGCAACTTCAGTACATTCGAGCGGCGGCGTTTGTACCGAGCTTCCCGGAGGTGATGCGGAAATAACCCGGGGGCTCTTGTCTTTCCTGGCGCATTGACGCAGGGGCCGACCCCTGTAATATGACTGCCATTCCTTCGGGTTGTATTCAACGCGCTTGTCCGCGACGAGGCCCTGGCCGGCCTTACGCGCTGTCAACCTTCGCGAAGCAGCCCTACTGAATCAAAGAGTTAGACCGTGATCACGGTGTCAGCACCGCTGATCGGACGCCGCGCGCCGCGGCGACGGTCCCGCGCCGGGCCGCCTTTTGGGATGCAGTCACCACCGCTGCCCCAGGAGTCGGGTTCGAATGTGCGGCGCTGGTCGTGCCCGTCGCTCGCGCGATGTCCGGCCGGATGCGAATTTCCCGATGATGGTAACGGTAGGCCTATATGACTAACGGCACTGAGCGCGCCTCCCCTGGAGGGGCCGCGAACGAGGGCGCCCTGCGAGGGCGAACCACCCGTCCAGAAAAGCAGGGTCTTTACGATCCCGCCTATGAGCATGACGCTTGTGGCGTCGGCTTCGTCGTAGACATCAAAGGCCGAAAATCGCACAAGATTCTGCAGCAGGGCCTGCAGGTCCTGACCAATCTGGATCATCGTGGTGCATGCGGCGCCGAGACCAATACCGGCGACGGCGCGGGCGTACTGCTCCAGATGCCGCACCAGTTCCTGGTGGCGGCCGCGAAAAAGTCGCGCATCGACTTGCCCGAGCCCGAACATTACGGCTGCGGCATCGTATTCCTGCCGCGCAATCCGACGTTGCGTCGGCGGATCGAGGAGCGCTTCGAGCAGATCGTGCAGTCCGAAGGCCAGACCGTGCTCGGCTGGCGGACGGTGCCGACCAACAACTCCTCGCTCGGCGACACCGCGAAGTCCTGCGAGCCTTATATGCGGCAGGTGTTCATCGCCCGCAATCCGGCGCTGCCGGACGCGCTGGCGTTCGAGCGCAAGCTGTATGTGATTCGCAAGCGCGCTTACAGCGAGATCCGCGCATCGACGATGGAAGGCGCGGCGGTCTGGTACGTTGCCAGCCTCTCTTACAAGACGCTGGTCTACAAGGGCATGCTGCTGACCGAGCAGCTCGGCCCGTACTTCCCGGATCTGCAGGATCCGAGCATGGAGACGGCGATCGCGCTGGTGCATTCCCGCTTCAGCACCAACACGTTCCCCAGCTGGGATCGCGCCCATCCGTATCGTTACGTCGCTCACAACGGTGAGATCAACACCGTGCGTGGCAACGCGAACTGGATGCACGCGCGCGAAGCGCTGTTCCAGGCCGAAGCATTCGGCGACGACATGGAGCAGATCTTGCCCATCATCAACCCGAACGGCAGCGACTCGGCGATGTTCGACAACACGCTGGAGCTGCTGGTGCTGGCGGGCCGCTCGCTGCCGCACGCCATGATGATGATGATTCCCGAGCCCTGGTCGAATCACCAGACCATGGACGACAACAAGCGAGCCTTCTATCAATATCACTCCTCGTTGATGGAGCCGTGGGACGGCCCGGCCGCCATCGCATTCACCGACGGCAAGCAGATCGGCGCCGTGCTCGATCGCAACGGCCTGCGGCCTTCGCGCTACTACGTGACGAAGGACGGCCTGGTCGTGATGGCCTCCGAAGCGGGCGTGCTCGACATCGCCCCGGAAAACGTCCTGATGAAGGGCCGCCTGCAGCCCGGCCGCATGTTCCTGGTGGACACCGAGCAGGGCCGCATCATCGATGACGAAGAGATCAAGAAGACCATCACCACCGAGCGGCCGTATCGGCAGTGGCTGAACGACCACCTGGTGCACATCAACGATCTGCCGACCGCGCCCGAAGTGCCGGCGCCGGATCACGACACGCTGCTGCAACGTCAGATCGCATTCGGCTACACCTTCGAAGACGAGCGCATGATCCTGACGCCGATGGCGCAGAGCGGCGTCGAGGCGGTGGGCTCGATGGGCAACGACACGCCGCTGGCGGTGCTGTCCAACAAGCCGCGCCTGCTGTACGACTATTTCAAGCAGCTGTTCGCGCAAGTCACCAACCCGCCCATCGACAGCATTCGCGAAGAAATCATCACTTCCGCGGAAACGCGCCTCGGTTCGGAAGGCAATCTGCTCAATCCGCAGCCGGCCGACTGCCGCCGCCTGGAAGTGAAGTGGCCGATTCTCACCAACGAAGAGTTCGCCAAGGTCCGCCGGATGGATCTGCCGGGCCTGCGCGTCGGCGTGCTGCCGAGCCTGTTCCGCGTGACCCGCGGCGAGAAAGGCCTGGTGAAGTCGATGGAAGAGATCCGGCTGATGGCGCGCCGCTTGATCGAGGAGGAGGAAGTGAACGTCCTCATCCTCAGCGATCGCGGCGTGAACAAGGAGTTCGCGCCCATCCCGGCGCTGCTCGCGGTCGCCGGCCTGCATCACTATCTGATTCGCGAAGGCCTGCGCACGCGCGTCAGCCTCGTGATCGAAACCGGTGAAGCGCGCGAGGTCCATCACTTCGCCCTGTTGATCGGCTATGGCGTCAGCGCCATCAATCCGTACGTCGCGTTCGAGACCATCGACAGCATGATCCGCGACGAGCGGCTCACCAACATCGATCACAAGACCGCCTGCAAGAACCTGGTGAAGGCCGCGACCAAGGGCATCATCAAGGTGATGGCGAAGATGGGCATTTCGGCCATCCAGAGCTATCGCGGCGCGCAGGTGTTCGAAGCGGTCGGCCTGCGTCAGGACGTGATCGACGAGTACTTCACCTGGACGGCCTCGCGCGTCGGCGGCATCGGCATGGATGTGATCGCACAGGAAGTCCTCGTGCGTCACCGCGCCGCGTTCCCCGAGCGTCCGACCGATCGTCACACGTTGCCCGTGGGCGGTCAGTACCAGTGGCGCGCGGACGGCGAATATCACCTGTTCAATCCCGAGTCCATTCATCGGCTGCAGAAGTCCGTGCGCAACGGCAACTTCAATCAGTTCAAGGAATACTCGAAGCTGATCAACGAGCAGTCGACCAACCTGTGCACGCTGCGCGGCCTGCTGGACTTCAAGTTCGGCGACCCGGTGCCGCTCGAGGAAGTCGAGCCGATCGAGAACATCATGAAGCGCTTCAAGACCGGCGCGATGTCCTATGGCTCGATCAGCCAGGAAGCGCACGAAACGCTGGCGATCGCCATGAACCGCATCGGCGGCAAGAGCAACACCGGCGAAGGCGGCGAGGATCCGGCGCGCTTCAAGCCGATGGCGAATGGCGATTCGAAGAACTCGGCGATCAAGCAGGTCGCGTCGGGCCGCTTCGGCGTCACCAGCGAGTATCTGGTCAGCGCCAACGAGATCCAGATCAAGATGGCGCAGGGCGCGAAGCCGGGTGAAGGCGGTCAGCTGCCGGGCACCAAGGTGTATCCGTGGATCGCGAAGACTCGTCACACCACCGCCGGCGTCGGCTTGATTTCGCCGCCGCCGCACCATGACATCTACTCGATCGAAGATCTGGCCGAGCTGATTCACGATTTGAAGAACGCGAATCGTCATGCTCGCATCAGCGTCAAGCTGGTGGCCGAAGTGGGCGTTGGCACGGTCGCCGCGGGCGTCGCCAAGGCGCATGCCGACGTTGTGCTCGTCAGCGGTCACGACGGCGGCACGGGCGCGTCTCCGCAAACGTCACTCGCTCATGCCGGTCTGCCTTGGGAGCTCGGCCTCGCCGAAACCCACCAGACGCTGGTGATGAACAACCTGCGCAGCCGTATCGCCGTGGAAACCGACGGTCAGCTGAAGACAGGGCGCGACGTGATCGTGGCCGCTCTGCTCGGCGCCGAAGAGTTCGGCTTCGCGACGGCACCGCTGGTGGCGACGGGCTGCATCATGATGCGCGTCTGTCACTTGAACACCTGCCCTGCCGGCATCGCGACCCAGGATCCGCGCCTGCGCGAGAAGTTCGCTGGCAAGCCGGAGCACGTCGTCAACTTCATGCGCTTCATCGCCATGGAAATGCGTGAGCTCATGGCGCAGCTCGGCTTCCGCACCGTCGACGAGATGATCGGCCGCGTCGATCGGCTCGAGCCGCGCAAGGCCGTGAATCATTGGAAGGCTCGCGGCCTGGACTTCAGCAACCTGCTGTACTCGCCGGACTCCAGCGACGGCACGCCGCGCTACAAGCAGATGGAGCAGGATCACGGCCTGGAGAAGTCGCTCGACATGACCCAGCTGCTCGAGATCTGCAAGCCCGCGATCGAGCGCGGCGAGAAGGTCGTGGCCGAGCTGCCGATTCGCAACGTGAATCGCGTGGTCGGCACCATCACCGGCAGCGAAATCACCCGCAAGTACGGCTCGGCCGGCTTGCCCGAAGACAAGATCCAGATCCGCTTCAAGGGATCGGCCGGCCAGAGCTTCGGCGCATTCCTGCCGCGTGGCATGACGTTCTTCCTGGAAGGCGACGCCAACGACTATCTCGGCAAGGGCCTGTCGGGCGGCAAGCTGATCCTGTACCCGCCGGCCGGTTCGACGTTCGTTTCTTACGAGAACATCATCATCGGCAACGTTGCGTTGTACGGCGCGACCAGCGGTGAGGCATACATCGGCGGCATGGCTGGCGAGCGCTTCTGCGTTCGTAACAGCGGCGTGCACGCCGTCGTGGAAGCCGTCGGCGACCACGGCTGCGAGTACATGACCGGTGGTCGTGTGATCGTGCTCGGCCCCGCCGGCCGCAACTTCGGCGCCGGCATGTCCGGTGGTGTGGCGTATGTGCTCGACGAGCACGGCGACTTCCACACCAAGGTCAACAAAGAAATGGTCGATGTCGGCCCGCTGGAAGAGCCGGAAGAGATCGCCGCGGTCGGCGCGATGATCGAGCGTCATTACGGCTACACCAAGAGCGCTCGCGCCCGGCAGGTGCTGGACAACTGGAACGACATGGTGAAGAAGTTCGTGCGTGTGCTGCCGCGCGACTACAAGCGCATGCTGGCTTGTATCGCCCGCGCCCACGAACAAGGCCTCACGGGCGACGACGCCATCATGGTCGCGTTCGAAGAGAACGCCAAGGACACGGCGCGCGTGGGAGGCAACTGATGAAGAGCAGAAGGATTACGACAGGCACGCTCGCCGGCGTCAGCGGCGTTTATCCCTACGGGGATAAACGCGGCGACGCGCGCGCATTCACTGTCTGACCGTAACCTTTTTCATCATCTAGCCACGAGCCAAGTTTTCGTCATGGGTAAGCCAACAGGATTCATCGAGTATCTACGGGAGCTGCCGGTCGATCGCACGCCGCAGGAACGGGTCAAGGACTGGAAGGAATTCCATCACCACATGGAAGACAAGCGGCTGCGCAATCAAGCCGCCCGCTGCATGGACTGCGGCGTGCCGTTCTGTCACACCGGCAAATTGATCAGCGGCATGGCCTCGGGCTGTCCGGTGAACAATGTGATTCCGGAATGGAACGATCTGGTCTATCGCGGGCTGTGGCGCGAAGCGCTCGACCGCCTGCACATGACCAACAACTTCCCCGAGTTCACCGGTCGCGTGTGCCCGGCGCCGTGCGAAGGTTCGTGCGTGCTCGGCATCAACAATCCTCCCGTCACGATCAAGACGATCGAGAACGCCATCGTCGATCGCGGCTGGGAAGAAGGCTGGGTGCTGCCCGAGCCGCCGAAGACTCGCACTGGCAAGAAGGTCGCCGTGATCGGTTCCGGCCCCGCGGGCCTCGCCGCTGCCGCACAGTTGAACAAAGCGGGTCACACCGTGACCGTGCTCGAGCGTGCCGATCGCCCGGGCGGGCTGCTGATGTACGGCATTCCGAACATGAAGCTCGACAAGAAGGAAGTCGTCGAGCGCCGCTTGAAGCTGATGGAGCAGGAAGGCATCAAGTTCATCTGCAACGCCAACGTCGGCGACAACGTCGAACCGCAGCTGCTGCGTAAGGACTTCGACGCGATCGTGATCGCGACCGGCGCCACTCAGCCTCGTGATTTGCCCGTCGAGGGCCGCACCGCCAAGGGCGTGCACTTCGCCATGGAATATCTCACTGGCAGCACCCAGGCGCTGTTGAACGGCGGCGCCGATCATGCGCCGATTCACGCCCGCGGCAAGGACGTGATCGTCATCGGCGGCGGCGACACCGGCACCGACTGCGTCGGCACGGCGATGCGCCAGGGCTGCAAATCGATCACTCAGATCGAAATCATGGCGCAGCCTCCGATGGATCGCGCCGATGACAATCCCTGGCCGGAGTGGCCCAAGGTCTACAAGATGGACTATGGCCAGGAGGAAGCCGCGGCCAGGTTCGGTGCGGACCCTCGCACGTATCTCACGACGGTGAAGCGCTTCGGCGTGGACGCCGACGGTGCGGTGAAGGAAGTCGTCACCGTGCAGATCGATTGGCAGAAGAACGACAAGGGCGGTTTCGTGCCGGTCGAAGTGCCGGGCACGGAGAAGGTCTATCCCGCTCAGTTGGTCCTGCTGGCGATGGGCTTCCTCGGCCCCGAGCAGATGCTGCTGAAAGATCTCGACATTGAGACCGATGCCCGCAGCAACGTGAAGGCCGATCACGGCAAGTTCACCACGAGCTTGAAAGGCGTGTTCGCCGCCGGCGACTGCCGTCGCGGTCAGAGCCTGATCGTCTGGGCGATCAACGAAGGCCGTGGCGCGGCCCGTGAGTGCGATCGCTACCTGATGGGAACGACCGAACTTCCCTGAATTTTGGTGCTAACCGAGGGGATCGATTCCGATCCCCTCCGGTCGATGTAGACTCCGCCTTCAGACGTGGAGGTGCCTATGCCAACTTCCCTGAAGCAGCTCGAAGAGCAGGCCCGCGCTCTGTCAGCTGAGGATCGCGCGAAACTCGCCGAGACCCTGCTGGAATCGCTGCACTCACCGATTTCCGATGTGGAAAAAGCCTGGGCCGAGGAGATTGAGCAACGCCTCGCGGCATTCGATCGCGGAGAGATCTCCGTGTATTCAGCCGAGGATGTGTTTGCTGACGCGCGTCGCCTTTCGCGATGAAGCGCGCGAGATTCATCGCGCCAGCCCGCCGTGAGTTTCTCGCGCAAGTTGCGTACTACCAGACACAAGAGCCGGGCCTCGGCACCAGCTTTGCGGCGGCGGTAGAAGCGGCAACAGCCAGAGCTCTCGCATTTCCTTTCTCTGGCGCCCCAGCGTCCAAGCCTACCCGTAGAGTTTTTGTTCGCGGTTTCCCCTTCGCGATTGTCTATCGACCCGAACCGGGCGGTATTCTTATCGTCGCTGTAGCGCACCACTCGCGCCGGCCGGAGTATTGGCAGCTCCGGGTTCAAGAGGATAAAGCCGTTTACCAAGTCAGTCCTCAAAAGTCTCGGTAATCCTCTGGCGAACCTAGCGCCGCCGTCCCACTAGCGCCGACGCACCCGCTCGCGCAGCTTTGCTGGACGCTTCTTTGCAGGCTTCTCTTGCCTGGCTTTCGCGCTCATCTCGGAGGTTGCCAGGCCGAGCAGGCGGCGGAAGGTGGGGCATTCCATGTGGCTCGGGGCGGGGCAAGAGGCGGCGTGGCGCAGGCCGTTGCGCATGGCGGTCAGCTTGCGGATCGTGGTGTCGAGCTCGTCGGCCTTGAGGGCCAGCAGTTGGCGATCGATCTGCAACTTTCCGTCGGGTGCAAACATCTGCGCGATTTCATCCAGCGACAGGCCCGCGGCTCGGCCCATTGAAATCAGCGCCAGCCGCTCCAGCACCGACGCAGCAAACAAACGTCGCAATCCGTGCCGGCCGATGGAAGCGATCAGGCCCTTCTCTTCGTAGAAGCGCAAGGTCGAGGCGGGGACGCCGGACCTGCGTGCGACTTCAGCGATGTCCATGCTCTTGACCTCAAGTTGACTTGAAGTGGCACTCTGCCAAGCAACGTCCCTGGAGTGCAATTCATGAACGACCTGCTGTCGCTGGTTCTCACCGGAGTGGGCGCCACCCTGCTCATGGATCTATGGGGTCTCGCACGCAATCGGCTGTTCGGTCTTCCCCTGCCCGACTACGGCATGGTCGGCCGTTGGATCGGCCACATGGCGCATGGCAAGTTTCACCATGACCGGATCGCAGCAGCTCCACCGATCAGCGCAGAGCGCGTCATCGGCTGGAGCATCCACTACATCATCGGAGTCGTGTTCGCCGCCGGTTTGGTATCCATCGTAGGCTTTGAGTGGCTGCAGCGACCGACACTCGGCCCCGCACTGGCATTCGGCCTCGCCACGGTGGTCGCCCCGTTCTTCCTGATGCAACCGGGCATGGGCGCCGGCATTGCCGCCTCACGAACACCGAAGCCCGGCTCCGCACGACTGCAGAGTTTGATCACTCATGCAGTGTTCGGCTTCGGTCTATGGACGGCGGCATACGTAACCCATTACCTTGGTCGGCACTGATGATGGAGATTGCTCGATGCTTCGCCACCTTGCGTTACTTGTCCTCGCTGCCACGTCCACGGCCAGCTGGAGCGCCGAAGCCATCAAATGCAACGAAGCGGGCACACAGCTGGAACTGAACGCCTGCGCGCTCGATGAATTCAAGCGTGCCGATCAGGAGTTGAACGAGACCTATGCCGCCGTATTGAAGAAGGAGCAGCAGGATCCCACGTTCATCCGCAAGCTGCGCAGCGCGCAACGCGCCTGGATTGCGTTCAGGGATGCCGAGATCGACGCGACGTATGCATGCAACGAGAAGGACGCGCGCGTCTGTTGGGGCAGCATGCTGCCGCTCTCCATGACAGCTTACAAAACCAAGCTCACGCGCGAGCGCACGGCTCGTTTGCAGAGATTTCTCGACCCGGGCCGGCCGGCGGATTGAAAGCGACAGGAGTTGATCGTGCCTCGTTACGTTGCCTTCCTGCGAGGCGTGAGCCCGATGAATGCGAAGATGCCGGAGGTGAAGCGGGCATTCGAAAGCGCCGGCTTCGCCAACGTGAAGACCGTGCTCGCGAGCGGGAACGTGGTGTTCGACTCGCCGTCGAAGCCCGAGGCGACGCTGGCCCGCCGGGCCGAAAAGGCGATGCAGGACGAGCTCGGCCGCACATTCCTGACGATCGTCCGATCAGCCAAGGCATTGCAGGAACTGATCGACGCAGACCCCTACAGCGCGTTCAAGCTGCCGGCGAAGTCGAAGCACGTGGTGACATTTCTTCGCGAGGCATCGACGGCGAAATTGTCGCTGCCCATCAAATCGGGTGACGCTCGGATCCTGGCTGTTCGCGGTCAAGAGGTATTAACGTCGTATGTACCGCATCCGGGCTCACCGCAATTCATGCGGCTCCTGGAAAAGACCTTCGGCACGGAAATCACGACGCGAACGTTCGAGACCGTGAAAAAGTGCGCGACGGCGTAGCTCAGACGAACCCGGTGCTGGCGATACTGCGGCACCGACCAGCGCTGCGAATCTGGTAACCAACGGGCCTCGACTCTCCCGTCGTGAGAGAGTCAAGACGTCGCGAGCATCGCGCCCCACTATGTCGTTTGCCCAGCCACGCCGGAGCTTGCGCCGGAACCGGCAGCTGCAGCGCGTGTTGCCGACACCAGCCGTGTGTCCCAGCCGCGCGATCGCAGCGCGCATGTATCTGATACGAGCCGCAACCGCTGCGACTGAGGCGGATTGTTACGTTACCTCTGACCTCCGGCGAATGAATAACTCAGCTGACCGTACCAGAACCGGCCGCGCGGATCGGCGTAGCCGGGGTCGTACCCGGTCTGGAAGAAGTTCTGTCCACCGGCATTCGTATAGGGCGGATCGCGATCCAGGAAATTGCGAACGCCGACTGCGAAGCGCCAGTTGTCCAGGCGGTACGCCGCCTGCGCGTCATGGGTCAGGTACGAAGCCACGTCGCGCGGCCGGAAACCAGGCACCTCGGTGTCCTGGAAATTGCCCGGCAGATCTTCGTAGCGGGTCTGGAAGTTCTGAGTGATCGTCGCCTCCCACGGGCCGAGACTCCAACCGAGCGTCAAGAAATGATGCCAGCGCGGAATCACGCCGCCGGCACCGTTCACGATCGGAGTGACCTTGCCGAGAATGTCCTGGAAGCTGCCGTCCGGATTCTGGATCTCGTACTTGGTGAAGTACGTGCCGACGATCGAAGCCGTGAGCGCGCCGGCACGGCCGATGTCGAAGCGCGTGCGGAAGTCGGCATCCACGCCCGCCACCTTGGTTTCGCCGAAGTTGAGGTTGACCTGATCGATGTTGACGATTCGGCCGGGCAGGCCGGGCGTCGCCGCCTCCGGCGCGCCGCGCGTCACCAGGTTACCGAAGCGCTCGATGTCGGCAAGAATCGCCGTCGGGCTCACGCCGAAGATGATCGTCTCCTTGAGCTTCACGTAGAAGCCATCGAAGCCGAACGAATAGTTCTGGGAGGGCTCGAACACCACGCCCAGGGTGTAGTTGTCCGACTCTTCGGGCCTCAGATCAGGATTGCCGCCGAGCGTGATCGGGAACTGCGTCGCGCAGTCCCGCGAGTCCAGATTCACGACGCCATTCGCGTCAGCGACGCCGCAGCGCGCCGGATCGTTGAGACCCGCCGCCGACACGCCGGTCACTTGCGGTTGCCACAATTCCGACAGGCTCGGTGCGCGGAAGCCGCGTCCGGCGGACCCGCGCAACAGCACCCATTCCGCTGGTCTCCAACGCAGGCTGATCTTGGGTGTCGTCTTGTTGCCCGTGCCTTGATAATCGTCGTAGCGCACGGCGAGATTTGCTTCGAACGACTGCACGATCGGAATGTTCAATTCCGCGAACGCCGCATACACGCTGCGACTGCGATCGATCGGGAAGAAGTTGCCGCCGTACGAGGAAATATCGCCCGATTGGATCGCGGCGCTCGGATTCGTCTCGAACTTCTCATCGCGGTATTCCACGCCTAGCGCCAGCGCCAGCGGGCCCGCTTTCATCTCGGTGAGATCGCGGGTGACGCTGCCAGCCACTCCTCGGATGCTCGTCTTGGTCTCGTACGCCTCGCCTCTGAATTGTGTCGCATCCGCAGCGGCCAAGATGTCAGGCGTGTTCTCACCGAAGAAATTCACCTGGCCGCTGTTGAGCAGGGGCAGGATCTGCGAGTACGCCGGAGCGCCGTTCTTGAACTCTTCGGTGAGTGTGGTCTCCGAATACAGTCCGGCGACATCCCAGTTCCAGCCGCCGGTATCGCCACCAATGCCGAGCACGAAGCGCGGCTGTTCGATGTGGTCGGTCCAGCGGCGGTTTCCCGTGATCACCGAGCGGTAGCGCACCAGCAGATCGGGCGTCGCGCCGCTCTGGCCAAGCGCCAGCGCGGTCGGATAGAAGGGGCTTGCGGGCGTCAGCAACACGGTCGCGAAGCCGTTATAGGGCGCTTGGTTGAACAGCGGATTGTTCTCCGGAAGCGCGAACTGGTCGGAGAGAGGCACCGGCTGGATGGTGTACTCCATCCAGTTACTGCTGTACGAAGCTTCCAGATACGCGGTGATGTTCGACGTGACCGCGTAGCGCGCTGTGCCGAAGATGCTCCAGCGTTCGGCTTCGGGCAGCAGCGCCACTTCGGGCGAGGGATCGTAGCGGCAGACGTCGGGGCTGAAGAACGGGTCCGTTATCGACGGCGCGCAGTTGGGCGCGTTCGGATTGCCATCGACGCTACCGTCTTCGGAAGCCACGTTGGCTGGAAACGAGTTACCTGAGGTGGTGTCGTTCTCGGCCGCCACGTTGATGCTGGATCTGGCGAAGTCGCGATCGCGTCCGAACAGCGCTTTCTCCTTCTGCCAGCTGCCGACCAGCATCACGTTGAAGCGATCCGACTGGATATCGCCGTAACCCAGCACTGCGCTGGCCTTGGTCACTCCGCCGCCGCCATCGGCGGTATCGCCGTAATAGGCGTTCACATCGGCGCCCTGATAGTTCTTGCGCAAGATGAAGTTGATGACGCCGGCGATCGCATCGGAGCCGTAGACTGACGACGCGCCTTCCTTCAGCACCTCGACGCGCTCGACGGCTGCGAGCGGGATGCTGTTGATGTCGACGGAAGTGCTATCTGTGATCGTGCCGCCGCCAGCGACACGACGCCCGTCGATGAGCACGAGGGTGCGCTGTGAGCCCAAGCCGCGCAGCGACACGCTCGATACGCCACCGGAGGTCACGCCGGAACCGGATGCCGACACGGTGTTCGTGTTTCCTTGCACGGCAACCGAGACCGTCTGCAGAAACTGCTCCGATGTTGTCACGCCCTGGCTCTGGATCTGAGCCTGGGTGATGGTTTGCACCGGTAGCGCACCTTCTTCGGTGCGACGGATGCGCGAGCCGGTGACGATCACTGTTTCGAGCGCCTGACCTTCGGCGGCGACCGCGTGCTGAATCGGCGCACTCACTGCCAAGCCCAGTGCCACGGCGCCCGAGTACTTCAATGCGTGTGCGACCGCACGAGAAACTCGCTGCGAGACGCCAGTTTCGTTCGAGATCGTGTACGACATAGCCCTTGTCCTCTGTAGAGAATGCAGTACCGCTTGTGTGTGGCGCTGACGGCCTTGGCACGGAAACAACGGCACACAGGCACTCCCGCGAACCGGAGTCGATACTTAGTCGAACGGACCGCCGCGTTGCCATCGAATGGGATGAGCCGGCTCGTGCCAGTGATGAGTGGCCCGCGTCGGGGTGCGGCCGCAGTGGGCCATTTCCCGCCGCCTCGTGCAGACGCGTGGTTTTGCTGGTCAGCGCACGCTGCTTCTTAGCAACCGCAGAATCGCGCCGCTGCGCTCTCGATTCGAGACCAGGTAGCGGCCGCGGCGTAGTTGAAAGCCGAAGCGGCCGCTCTCGAGCCGTTCGATGTAGTCGACCTGTTGCAAATTGATCAGCACCGAGCGGTCGATGCGCATGAAGTCGAAAGGCGTCAGCACATCGGACAGGTACTTCAAGGTGGCGCGCGTCAGGTACCGGTCTTCGCCGACGTGGATGGTGACGTAGTTGCCGTCGACCTGCAGGTAGTCGATCGACGGCGCATCCAGAAAATGAAAGCGATGCGCACGCTCGCCAACCAGTCGCGGGCTGTGACGCCAGCGTCGCGAAGGCATGTCTTTGTGGATGGTGAGTGGAGCGACTTCATGGAACTCGCGTGCCGACGACACGGGCGTGAACGGCCCCGTGGATGCGGGCAGCACCTCACGTGCTTCGCACGCCGGGCGCTGTGCCTGCGGCGTCTGCGCGCGCAGGTTCGGATGTACGCTCGTTTGCTCCGCGCTGGCCAGGTACTTCAATTTCGTGCGCTCGAGATGCGGGGTTGCAGCTGAAACGCAGGAAACCGTCGATCGGTTCTTGATTGCGGTGAAGTGAAGCGCGCGGCGAGCTTGACACAGTGATCATGCTGCCGGAAGGTTCACGACATCATGGAGCCGGAGTTCGCACCTCAATATTCGCCCAAAGAGCGCCGGCGGCGGCTGTCGCTGCATGTGGTGATCGGCACGCTGCTGGGAGCGGCGGTGTATTGGTGGGCGCTGCCTCGATTTCGCTCGTTCTCGGCCGAGGCGGCGTGCGAGCGGCTCTTCGGTGTCCCCGCCTCGACAGTCTTGATCTATGCGGCGGTGGTGGGCGCGCCCCTGGCGGCGGCAGTGTTGATCGTGCTGTTGACGGGTCGACAGTCGATCGAAACCATCGCAACTCGTCGTTATCCGCCCCCCGGCCGCAAGGTGTATCGGCGCGTCAAGATAAAAAGAGGCTGGCAAGCGATCGCCTTCGGCCTGATACCCGCGATGTTCGTCGCTTATCTCTCCGTGCTCAGCTCACAAGGCATGGCATTGGCCGCTCGAATGGCGCGCGAAACACGCCAGTCCGTCCAGTGCGATACAAGCTCTGATCAACCAGAAACCGGCGATCACGGAACAACCAAACGCGAACGGCGCTGACTGCAGCGGACAGGTCGCGATCGGGAGAGTGTCAATGGAAGTTCGCATCGTACAGTTCCCCGAAACGCGAGTGGCGGTCGCCGAGCACCGCGGCCCACCGGCGTTGGAATACGAAACATCGAAGAAGCTGATCGAGTGGCGCATCCAACATCGCCTCGCGCCGGCCAATCATCGTACCTACGGCGTGCACTACACCGACCCGCAGACTGTGGCGCCGGCGGAGCATCGGGTGGATTTCTGTGTGAGTTACGATCCACCCGTGGAGCCCAATCCCCAGGGCATCATCAGCAAGCTCCTCCCCGCAAATCGCTGCGCCGTCGCGCGGCATCTCGGTTCACGCAAGCACAACCTGGCGGCCGTATATCTCTATCGTGAGTGGCTGCCCGCGAGCGGCGAACAACCCGGGAATTTCCCGATCTTCTTTCATTACGTGAACGTCGGTCCGGCGATCCAGGAACGAGACATGATCACGGACGTTTACTTGCCCTTGAAATGATGATCTAACCGGGGCTGGATCCCATGCGCGAGCTCATCGAGCTGGAAGAGCAAGGTTGGCGCGCCCTATCCACAGAGGGCGACGCGGGCAGGAAGTTCTACGCGTCGGTGCTACGCGAGGATGCAGTGATGCTGGTTCCCGGCGGCATGCGAATCGAAGGTCGCGCGAACATTCTCGAATCGTTGGGTGCGCAGCCGTGGGAATCGTTTCGCATCGAAAGTCCCCAAGTCCTGCAACTATCTCAGCATGCAGCGTCCATCATTTACAAGGTGACTGCGCAACGCAAAGGCAGCGCGCCGTACATGGCACTGATTAGCAGTACGTACGCGCTAGGCGACGCCTGGCAGCTCGTGCTCCATCAGCAAACGCCAGCATGAGACCGCCAGGTTAGGGCTCGTCGTACACCAGCACGATTTTTCCGCGGGGCGCCAGCCACGGTTCGAGGAGTTGACGGGCGAGGCTGGGATCGCGATGAAACAGCCCGACGCGGACGGCGAAGATCTTGTCGAACTTGCGGCGACCGGGATCGAACTTCAGCACGTCGGCGACATGAAACTCGGCGCGGCCCGCGTCGACGTGTTCGCGATTCCTTTGTAGCGCGGCGGCGATCATCTTCCTGGAGCGGTCGATCGCGACCAGATGACCCGAGCGCAGCCGCTCGCACACGAAACTGGCCGCGACGCCATGACCGCAGCCGATTTCGAGGACGCGGTCATCCGCCTGCACCCGCATTCCGTCGACGATGGCTCGCAGGCGATCGCTCATGTCGTTACGTCACTCGCGCGTACCGACGCCCCTGTGCAGCAGCCACACACAGCTGACGTACAGAACGACGGCGGCACCGATCATGATCGTATAAGCCAGCCGAACGTCGACGTCGGAGACGCCCAGGAAGCCGAAGCGGAACGCGTTCACCATGTAGAGAATCGGATTGGCGTGCGAGATGCCCTGCGCCCACTCGGGCAGCAGTTTGATCGTGTAGAACACGCCACCCAGGTAGGTCAGCGGCGTCAGCACGAACGTCGGGATGAACGAGATCTGATCGAAGTTCTTGGCGAAGACGGCGTTGATCATGCCGGCGAGCGCGAACACGATGGAGCTGAGCAGCACGGCGGAGATCACCACGGCCACGTTGTGGATCTGCATGTGCGTGAAGAACAGGGTGATCGCGGTGACGACGCCGCCAACGATCAGGCCGCGCATGATGCCGCCGACCATGTAACCGGCCACGATCAGCCAGCCCGGCAAAGGTGACACCAGCAGCTCTTCGATGTGCTTGCCGAACTTCGCGCCGAAGAACGAGGACACGACGTTGCCGTACGAGTTCGTGATCACCGACATCATGATCAAGCCGGGCGCGATGTATTGAATGTACGTGTACCCGCCCATGTCGCCGATCCGGCCGCCGATCAGGCTGCCGAAGATGACGAAGTACAGCGTCGCCGTGATCGCCGGCGGAACGATGGTCTGGCCCCAGATGCGGATGATGCGATTGAGCTCGCGGATGACGATGGTGTTGAACCCGACGATGTTCGTTTTCAACAGCATGGGCGGCTTCACCGCGGGTGCGAGCGAACTGTCGACAGCTTTATCCATGGGCGGTCTCCTTCTGATTCACCAGCCGCATGAACAGCTCTTCCAGCCGGTTGGTCTTGTTGCGCATCGACAGCACCTCGATGCCGGACGCCGACAGGCGCGAGAAAATGTCGTTCAGACTCTGGTCCTTGGAGACCTCGATCTCCAGCGAATGATCGTCCGGCATGCTGACCGAGTAACCCGGCAGCACCGGCGGGGCGGTAATGGGATTGCGCAGGTTGAATACGAACACTTCGGTCTGCAGTTTGCGCAGCACCCGACTCATGCGGTCGTTCTCGATGATGCGGCCCTTGTCGATGATGGCGACGTGCCGGCACAGGTTCTCCGCTTCCTCGAGATAATGCGTGGTCAGGATGATGGTGGTGCCGGCGGCGTTGATGTCCCGCATGAAGCTCCACATCGTGCGCCGCACTTCGATATCCACGCCGGCGGTGGGCTCGTCCAGGATCAGCAGGCGCGGCTCGTGCATCAGCGCCCGGGCAATCATCAAGCGTCGCTTCATGCCGCCCGACAGGGTGCGCGACACCGCGTTCCGCTTTTCCCACAACTGCAGGGCGGTCAGATATTTCTCCAGGCGTTTGGACGCCTCGTGTCGGGGAATGCCGTAGAAGCCTGCCTGGTTCAGGAGGATCGTGGTGACTGTTTCAAATTGGTTAAAGTTGATTTCCTGCGGGACCAGGCCGATGCACGATTTGGCGACCGCCAGCTCCGTGTCGATGTCGTGGCCGAACACCTGAACTTTGCCACTGGTCTTGTTGACCAATGAGGTAATGATGCCGATGGCGGTGGTCTTACCCGCGCCATTGGGCCCCAGCAGAGCGAAGAAATCGCCTTCTTCCACGGCCAGATCGATGCCCTTGAGCGCCTGAACGCCGTTCTTGTAGGTTTTCGTGAGCTGCTGGAAGGTCAGTGCTTGCATGGCGCCTTCGACCGCCGTCCGGGCGGCGATGACATTGATCGGAGTGGAAAAAGTGGCTGCGAAGGGTAACGAGCCGGGCCCGCCCCAGCAAGGCGCGCACGGTCACCAATGTCGTGCCTGCGACGAACGGTTCGGAAGCGCCGGATCGATTCGCCGACAGGGGCCGGATTTTCGCCGTCGGGGCCGCTTGACGGCACGATTTCAGGGCGCATCATGACGGCCTTGCGCTAACGCAACCCAGCATGTACACGAGCTTTTTTGGCCTGGGCGAGAAGCCCTTCGCGATCACTCCGGACCCGCGTTACCTCTTCATGAGCGAGCGGCATGCGGAGGCGCTCGCGCATCTTTTGTACGGCATCACCGAGGCCGGCGGCTTCATTCAGCTGACCGGCGAGGTCGGCACCGGCAAGACCACCATCGTGCGCTCGCTGCTGGAGCGCATGCCGGGCCACGCCGACGTGGCCGTCATCCTCAATCCCCAATTAACGCCGGTTGAATTCGTACTGACGATTTGCGAAGAGCTGGGCATCTTCATGCGCGATGAAGACACCACCAGCATCAAGGACCTGGTCGACCTGCTGAACCGCCGTCTGCTGGAAGCGCATGCCAAGGGCCGTCGCATCGTCGTGATCGTCGATGAAGCGCAGAACCTGATGCCGGCGACGCTCGAGCAGGTCCGCCTGCTCACCAACCTGGAGACCGCGTCACAGAAGCTGCTGCAGATCATCCTCATCGGCCAGCCCGAACTGCGTGAAGTGCTGGACCGAGTTGAGCTGCGTCAGCTCGCTCAACGCATCACGGGCCGTTATCACCTCGCGCCATTGTCACGAAGCGAAACCGCCTCGTATGTGAATCACCGACTCAAAGTCGCCGGCGCCATGGGAGAGATATTCTCCAGTGCCGCGCTGCGTGAAGTGCATCGCCTGAGCGGCGGCATTCCCCGCATCATCAACGTGATTTGCGATCGCGCGCTGCTCGGTGCGTTCACGCAGGAGCAACATCGCATCGGCCCCGGCATGATTCGTGAGGCCGCGAGCGAAGTGTATGGTCGCTCCTTCAGCCCGCCTTGGTTGAAGATGCTGGTCGGCTCCGCCGGAAGCGTTGCCGTGTTGGGGCTGGTACTCGGCACGTGGCAACTCACACGAACCACCGACGCCGTACCCACTGCCGAGGCCGAGCCAGCAGCCGTCGTCGAACCGGCGCCGGTACAGCTCGCGCAAGCTGAACCGACCCCGCCGCCTGCGCCAACGCCGGCACCTCCGCAAGACGTCGCCGAGGTTCTGGTTGAAAAGGTCGGCATGACGAACACCGAAGGAGCCTTCGGTCAACTGTTCGCGCTGTGGGGCGCCAGGTTCACTCCGAACGGCGGCAGGCCTTGCGATCAGGCGAAACAGCAGGGGCTGGAGTGTGTGTATCAGCAAGGCACCTGGGGCCAGCTGCGCACGTTGAATCGTCCGGCGATCCTGACGCTCATCGACGAGGACAGCAATGCGCATCAAGTGGTGGTGTCGGGCCTGGTGGGCGATACCGCCAAGATCAACTTGCCGGATGAGACGCGCATGGTTTCGATCGCCTCGTTGTCACGGCTGTGGTACGGCGATTATCTGGTGTTGTGGCGTCCGCAAGTCGCCGGCGCGGCGCGCGCGCTGTCGGCCGGGATGAAAGGAGATGGCGTGCGCTGGCTGCGCACCAAACTGAATACGGTCGCGGGCAGAACGGGCGAAGAACCGACCAGCGATTACTACGATGAGGACCTGGTGAAAATGGTCGAGGACTTTCAGCGCCAGCATCGCCTGAACGTCGACGGCATCGCCGGCGTGCAGACGCAGATCGTGCTGGACTCGCTCGGCAGCACGCCCGGTACGCCGGTGCTCGTTACGCAGGCGCGGGGCACGAGCTGATGAGCTTCATTCTCGATGCCCTGAAAAAATCCGAGAACGAGCGTCAACGCAATACCGGTCCGTCGCTGGCCGACGTGCGAGTGGTTCGACGCAATTCCGAACGGCCGTGGTGGGTCGTTGCCGTGGCGGCGCTGCTCGTCGTCAATCTCGGCGTGTTGGTGGTCGTGTTGATTCGCGACGGCAACGCAAAGCCCGCGCAGCCGGCGCAGGTGGCGCCCGCTCCGACGCAGTACCCGCCACAACAAAGTTATAACGCACTGCCGCCGCAGCCTGCGCCTCAGCAAAGTTATAACACCGTGCCTCCGCCTGCTCCGGCTCAGCAATACCAATATCAGTATCAGCAGCCGCAACAGCAGGCCCAGCAGCGTTATCAACAGACCGTGCCCACCGATCCGTCGGTGCGCTCGCTGGCGGACGAAGCGAGCGGATATGGCGAGTCTTATCCTTATCCAGACGACCCGGCGAGCTCGCACCTGTCCAGCGCGGCCGCCGTGCCCGCAGGTCCGCCGATGGTTCGTCAGATCCAGCCGCCCGCCGTGCAACCGCTGCCATCAGGCGCGGTATTCGAAGCGCGACAGGCGGCGAATGCGCCCGCTAACAACGGGGGCGCGCTGGTGGGCAATGAAACGTTGCCGACCTACGAAGATCTGACGATGAGCGGGACCAACCTTCCCGAGATGCACCTGGACATTCACGTGAATTCGCAGAAGCCCAGCGAGCGCTTCGTGTTCGTGAACATGCGCAAGTATCTGGAAGGCGAGACGCTCAAGGAGGGCCCGACGCTGGAGCGCATCACCGCCGATGGCGTGATTCTGAATCAGCGCGGCCTGCGGTTCCTGCTGCCAAGACAATGACCCGGGTCACTAGACAGACATTTAGTCGTTGACACAGTGTCAACGACCGGCGCACCATAGCGCCATGTCCTACATTGCCGACCGCCGCCAGGAAGAGAAGGACCGCCGACGCAGCGAAATCGTCGACGCCGCCGAAACTCTTTATCGCGAGCTGGGCTGGGACGCCGTGACCATGGATGCCGTCGCTCGCAAAGCCCGGCTGAGCCGCGCGTTGGTGTACGTGTATTTCAAAGACAAGAGCGAGCTGCTGCTCGCCATCACCGAACGCGCCATGGAAGTGCTCCGCACCCGTTTCGAGGAGGCTGGCGCCCGCGCACGCATGGGCATTGACCAGATCGAAGCAATGGGCCGGGCATACATGGCGTACGGCCTTGAATTCCCGCACTATTTTGACGCTTGTGCACGGCTCGAATCGCGTGCGACCGAAGCCTCCGAGCGCGGCTCCACCGAAGACGCCGTGCTGGCCATGGGCCGGCGCGTCCACGAAGTCGTCGTCGCCGCGCTCGAAGCTGGTCAGCGCGACGGCAGCATCCGCGCCGATATCGGCGACCTGACCGTAACTTCGCGCGTGCTTTGGGGTTTTACCCATGGCCTGACCCAGATCGCGATCACCAAGGCGCGCCCGCTGGCGGAGGCCGGCATCAGCGTCACCCAGCTCACCCAGCAGGCCATTGCGATGATTCGCTACACACTGGCCGGCAGTGGGCCGTCATTGGCCGGTTGAAGCTGGTTTTTATTTGGGCATTTTTTGACACTTGTCTAACGACTGAACAACTGTGGCAGCCAGCATGCAAGATGTGGACGGCAGCCACGAAGGGATGGGAGAGCATGCGAGCGCCACGATTCATGGCGATGATGGGAGTGTGGCTGTGCGCCAGCGCCGCTTGGGCGCAATCGCCAGACACCGCCGGCGATTTCGACACTATCGTTGCGAACTATGTGGCCGAGGGATTGCGCAGCAACCTGGCCCTGCAGAGTCAGCACCTCGAAGTGGAGAAGGCCGCCGGAGCACTCGCCGAAGCCCGCGCGCGCTTCTTTCCTCAGCTCTCCTTCGAAGCCCGCTACACGCGTGCCGACGGCGGTCGGGTGATCGACCTGCCCATGGGCACGGCGCTCAATCCGGTCTATTCGACGTTGAACGAGATGCTGATCGCTCAGGGTCAGCCGGCCCGGTTCCCGCAAATCTCCGATAGCACAGTGGCTTTCCTGCGCACCGAAGAGCAGGACACGCGCGTACTGCTGCGCCAGCCTTTGTATGCTCCGGCGATTCCCGCCGCGGTTCGGGCACAGCGAGCGTTGCTGGATGCAAGCAGCTTCAATCGAATGGCCATTGCTCGGGCACTCCGCCGCGACATCACTGTTGCATATGTCGATTGGCTCAAGGCGCGCAGCTCGGTCGAAATCGTCGCCGCCAGCGAAGCGCTGTTGCGAGAGAACCTGCGCGTCAATGAATCATTGTTCGACAACGGCAAGATCACCGAAGACCTGGTGCTCAGAGCCCGCGCCGAGCTGCTCGATGTCGAGCAACAGAAGCGCGAGGCCGAAAATCTGGCCATCCAGGCGCAAAGCTTTTTCAACTTTCTGCTCAACCGGCCATTGCCGTCCCCAATCGAGCCGTCCTCCCCACCCAACAACTCAGCCCCGAGCGAGGGCGCACTCGAACAGCTCTGGTCCACCGCGCTGGATCGGCGTCCGGAGATTGCGCAGGTCGAACAGCTGCGCCGTGCGAGCGAGGAGCAGGTGCGTATCGCTCGCAAACAGAAATGGCCGACCTTGTCGCTCGGTGTGGATGCAGGCACCCAGGGCGAGGACTATCGATTCGGCGACGGTTACAACTTCGGTACGGCGTCGCTGATTTTCACCTGGCGCATCTTCGACGGTGGCGGCGACACCGCTCGCGTGCATCAGGCACGTGCCGCAGAAAAACAGCTGGTGCTGCAGCAGGAAGAAATCGCGCAGCAGATCCGGCTCGAAGTGCAGCAGTCTTACGATCGGCTCGTCACCGCGCGGGACTCACTGGCCACGGCCGCGGCTCGCGCCGATGCGGCTCGCGCGGGATTCCGCATCGCCAGCCGCAAACGTGATGAAGGCGTGATCAGCCAGGTCGAATTCATCGATGCTCGCAGCGCGCTCACCAGCGCCGAGCTGAATCACAACCTCACCCGCTTCAACGTGCTCGCGCGCCGCGCCGAGCTGGAATACGCCACCTCGACGGGAGAGATCCCGCTCGACCCAGGAGTCTGACCATGCCGCGCCTGTCCAGTGTTCTACCGCCACTGCTGGTGTCCGCCAGCCTGTTGGCCCTCGCCGGTTGCAACAGCGGAGCCACCGATCAGCCCGCCGTCGAGCTGGCCCGGGTGCGCACGGCACCGGCGGTAGTCGGTCCGGCGGCGCCCGCCATTCGCACCAATGGGTTGCTCGTCAATGAAGACGAGATCCGCTTGTCATTCAAGGTCGGCGGTGTGATTCGTCGTCTGTCGGTGACGGAAGGCGAGCAAGTCCGCAAAGGTCAGAAGCTCGCGGAAATCGAGCAAGCGGAGATCGACGCACAAGTCGAGCAGGCAGCACAGGCCCACGAGAAAGCGCGTCGTGATCTCGAGCGCGGCGAGCGCCTGTACGCTGACAAAGTCATCAGCCTGGAGCAGCTGCAAGACTTGCGCACACAACTCGCCGTGAACGAAGCCGCACTGAACTCGGCGAAGTTCAACAGGAGTTACGCCGCGATCGTTGCGCCTCATGACGGCACGGTGCTGCGCCGGCTCGCTGAAGAACGCGAACTGGTGCAAGCCGGCAGTCCCATCCTCGTGCTCGGCTCGAAAGACAAAGGGTTCGTCGTGCGCACCGGGCTCGCCGACCGTGAGATCGTGCAAGTGAAGCTCGGTGACGAAGCACGGATCCGACTCGATGCCCTGCCCGGCAAGACATTGACCGGCAAAGTCACGGAGCTGTCCGGCGCTTCGGATGCCAGCAGCGGCATGTTTGGTATCGAGGTCGCGGTGGATCCGACCGATCTGCCCCTGAAGAGCGGCCTCGTCGCCAAGCTCACGATCATTCCCTCGACGGCCAAAGCCGGCGAACGCGTCTACGTTCCCATCGGCTCCATTGTCGAAGGCAACGGGCGCACCGCTCGGGTGTTCGTGCTCGATCAGCAGGTGGCACGCCGGCGTGACATCGAGGTCGCGTTCATCGCAGGCGAGACCGTCGCGCTCGACACGGGCTTGAAGGCCGGCGAGCTGGTCATCACCGATGGCGCCCAATACCTGGAAGACGGCGAGCAAGTGATGCTCGCCGAACCGCTGACCGCGAACCGGGAGTAGCGCATGAGCTTCCTGGAATTTCCCATCAAGCGCTACCAGTTCACGCTGGTCGCGTTCGCGATGCTGGTGGCGCTGGGCATCTCGTCGTTCTCGAGCATTCCGCGCCAGGAAGACCCGTATTTCCCGATTCCGATCTATCAGATCATCGTCGCCTATCCGGGCGCCGAGCCGCGCGATGTCGAGCGCCTGGTGGTCAAGCCCATCGAAGATCGGATCAGCGAGCTGGACGACATCAAGAAGATCGAGTCGTTCAGCAACGACGGCCTGGCCATGATGATCGCCGAGTTCTACAGCACCGCCGATGCAGAAAAGAAATACGACGAGGTGGTGCGTGAGATCAACGCGCTGCGGCCGTCGCTGCCCGCCGAGATCGCACGGCTCGAGATCAAGAAGAGCAATCCCGGCCTGGTGAACATCGTGCAGTTCGCGCTGGTGTCGCCGGACGCGCCGTATCGAGAGCTCGAAGATCAGGCACGCGATCTGAAGGACATGCTCAAAGCGGTCGACGGCGTTCGCACGTCCGAAACGTGGGCCTATCCCGCGCGCGAGCTGCGAGTGGCGCTCGATCTGCCTCGCATGGCCGAGCTGAGACTGGCGCCGGGCAAAGTGATCGAGGCTTTGCAGAGCGAGAACACGACGGTGCCCGGCGGCGCCATCGAGGTCGGCAGCCGCAGCTTCAGTGTCAAGACGTCCGGCAGCTACGAATCCTTGGATGAAGTTCGCGACACCGTGGTCGCCGCCGTCGACGGCCGCACCGTGCGCATTCGTGACGTCGCCGAAGTGCAATGGGACACGCAGGAACACACGTACACCGGGCGCTTCAACGGCCAGCGCGCCGTCTTCGTCACGGCCAATCAGAAAGACGGCTACAACATCTTCGAAGTCCGTGAGCGCATTCTCGATGCCGCCAAGAAGTTCGAGCAGCAGCTGCCCAAACGCATCAAGCTGGAACTGGGCTTCGACCAGTCGGAGAACGTTGCGACCCGCTTGAACCGGCTCACCACCGACTTCGCCATCGCCATCGGTCTGGTCGCGATCACGCTGCTGCCGCTCGGGCTGCGGGCAGCGAGCATCGTGATGATCTCGATTCCGCTGTCGCTCGCCATTGGCGTCTCGACGCTGCACATGGTCGGCTACTCGCTCAATCAGATCTCGATCGCGGGATTCGTGGTTGCGCTGGGCCTGCTGGTGGACGACTCGATCGTCGTGGTAGAGAACATTTCGCGCTTCCTGCGCGAAGGCCACTCTCGCACGCAGGCGGCGATCCTGGCCACACGACAGATCTTTCTCGCGATTTTGGGGTGCACGGCCACCATCATCTTCGCGTTCCTGCCGCTGATGATGCTGTCCGGCCCGTCCGGCAAGTTCATCCGGGTGCTGCCGACCGCTGTGCTCTCGACCGTGCTGGCCTCGCTGTTGATCGCGTTGACCATCATTCCGTTCCTGGCCAGCCGCATGCTGAGCAAGCACGAGAATCCGGAAGGCAATCGGCTGCTGCAGTCGGTGCAGCGGGGCATTCATCGTTTCTATCAGCCGCTGCTGCACCGGGCGTTGGCGAAACCGCGCCTGACCGTGTGGGGATCGCTGGCTGCGTGCTTCGCGATCATGATTGGCGTCGGCGGCATCATCGGTTTCAGCCTGTTCCCCAAGGCGGACACGCCCAACTTCATCATCACGGTGGAGACGCCCGATGGCAGCAGCCTTGCCGAGACGGATCGGGCACTGAAGTTCGTCGAAGCGCGCCTGTCGGCGATGCCCGAAGTGGCTTCGTATTTCACCAATCTCGGTCACGGCAACCCGAAGATCTATTACAACGAGTTCGGCAATGAAGGCGCGACAAATTACGGCGACATCTTCGTCAAGCTCAAGCAATACGACACGAGCGACACGCCCAAGCAGCTGGAACAACTGCGTCGCGAGCTGAAGCAGTATCCGAACGCGCACATCTATGTGAAGGAGTTCCAGAACGGTCCCCCGATCACGGCGCCCATCGCAATCCGGGTCATCGGCTCGGAGCTGGATGAGCTGGATCGGCTCGCCGCGCAGGTCGAGCAGGCGATCAAGGAAACGCCCGGCACTCGCGATGTCGAGAATCCCGTGCGCATCAAGCGAACCAACCTGCAGCTCAAGATCGATTCGCAGAAGGCGGCTCTGTTCGGCGTGCCCGCGATCGAATTCGATCGCGCGGTCCGCCTGGCTGTCGCCGGGATTCCGGCGAGCCGTTACAAAGAGACCGACGGCGAGCAGTACGACATCATGGTGCGCACACCGATCTCAGAACGCCCCGACATTCATGCGCTCGATCAGGTGCGGGTGACGACGCTGAGCGGCGCCACTTTGCCACTGAGCCAGCTCGCCGAGCTCGAGTTCGTTGCCGCACCGACCCAGATCGACCGTTACAACCGCGCCCGCGCGGTCACGATCAATGCCGAGGTCCAGAATGGTTACAACACAGATCGCGTGACGGCAGAAGTGCTGCGCAGGCTCGACGAGATGCAATGGCCGCGCGGCTATTCCTACGTGCCGGGCGGCGAACTGGAGAGCCGCACCGAAAGCTTCGGCGGCCTGCAGGCCGCGACCATCGTTGCGTTGCTCGGCATCGTCGCGGTGCTGGTGCTGGAGTTCGGCAGCTTCAAGAGCACGCTGATCGTACTGAGCGTCGTGCCATTCGGCATCGCCGGCGGCATCCTTGCGCTCGGACTGGCCGGTTACAGCATTTCGTTCACCGCGACCATCGGCTTCATTGCGCTCATCGGCATCGAGACCAAGAACTCGATCCTGCTGGTCGACTTCACCAATCAGCTGCGAGCGCAAGGCATGCCGCTGGATGAAGCCATCGAGCGGGCCGGCGAGATTCGTTTCCTGCCGATTCTATTGACCAGCGCGACTGCGATTGGCGGCCTGTTGCCCTTGGCGCTGCAGAACGCCGGCATGTACTCGCCCCTCGCCTGGGTCATCATCGGCGGCTTGATCTCCTCGACGCTGATCGCTCGCATCGTCACGCCGGTGATGTACAAGCTCATACCGCCCACGATCGAAGTGACGAAGCCCGCAGCCGCTCCGGCGCTTGCACCGCAAGCGTCGGGGCAGATCTCGCCGGCTACGCCTTGAATTGAATTCCTCGAACCCCCGCTCGCTCTCCGTCGCAAGACGGAGAGCGTTTTTTCATGTGTGGGCAGACGGCCGCTCGATTGTCCACGTTTACTATCGTGAGGTTCACTTTCGGTAAACGTCCCTGCCCGACTTCGGATCACGACCTGCCGAGCCGTGGACTTTGCAGTAAAGTGGCAAGCCTTGCACAGGAAGCCATGATGAAGTTCGAAACCCTGTCGGTCCATGCCGGACGAGATGTCGAGCGCGCCACCGGCGCCGTCGCTCCCTCCATTCAGATGAGCACGACCTACGAGCGTGACATCGACGGTGAATTCTCCCGAGGTTTTTCCTATAGCCGCGCCGACAATCCGGGTCGGCGGCCCTTGGAACAATGCATCGCCGCACTCGAAGGCGGTGCAGACGCCACCACGTACGGGTCGGGCTCCGCCGCGTCCATGGCCGTCTTCAGCCTGTTGCGGCCGGGCGAGCACGTCATCGCGCCGATCGAGTCTTACCATGGCACGGCCAAACAGCTGCGCGACGTGTTCGCGCCGATGGGGGTAACGCACACGTTCGTGGACATGACTCGGGTCGACGCGGTTCGCGAGGCGCTCCGCAAAGAGACGCGCCTGGTCTGGATCGAGACCCCGTCGAATCCGATGCTCAACATCAGCGACATCGAAGCGATTGCCGAACTGGCGCATGGCCACGGTGCCATGGTTTGTTGTGACAACACCTTCGCGACACCCGTGTGGCAGCGACCGTTCGATCTCGGCGCCGACCTGGTCATGCATTCGAGCACCAAGTATTTCGGTGGCCACAGCGACGTCATGGGCGGGGCCGTAGTCACGCGCGATCGCGGCGGCCTTGCCGACAGGCTGCGCGACTATCAACAAACGGTGGGAAGCGTGCCGTCACCATTCGATTGCTGGCTCATCCGCCGCAGTCTCACGACTTTGTCCTGCCGTGTACGCGCTCAGACCCACAACGCGAGCCGGCTCGCTGGCTTCCTGCACAGTCACAAGAAGGTCGAGCGCGTGTTCTATCCCGGATTGGAAACCCATCCGGGCCATGCGATCGCGCAACGTCAGATGAAAGGCGGCTTCGGTGCCATGCTCTCATTCTGCGTTCAAGGCGGCCGGGACGAAGCATTCGCCGTTGCAGCCAAGATGAAATTGTTTACTCGCGCGACCAGCTTGGGCGGGGTGGAATCGCTGGTCGAGCATCGCGCCTCGATCGAAGGCCCGCACTCGGTCACGCCGCAGAGTCTGCTGCGATTGTCGGTGGGACTGGAGAGCGCGGAGGATCTGATCGCGGATCTGGATCAGGCGCTCGGTTAGAAACTATTTCTCCAGCGGACGCTTCTGCGCCTGCCACGCCTGCATGTCGCCGTCCAGGTGCAGCAGCTTGGTGAAGCCGTTTTCGCGCAGGCGTTCGGCGCCTTGCTCTGCTCGGACACCGACTTCGCAATAGACGACGATGTCTTTGTCCGCCGCGTCCGCGACTTCCGAGATACGCGAAGGCAGGTGGGTGTAAGGAATGTTGATGGCGCCCGGAACGTGGCCTGCGGCGAACTCTTCCGGGGTGCGCACGTCGAGGATCACCAGCGAGGCGTCCTTCTTCTCGATGCGCTTCAGCAGTGACGCCTGATCGATCTTCGGAATGTCAGCTGCATGCGCGACCGCGGCGAACGTGAACGCCGCGGCCATGACCAAAGAGCGCGCGAACGAGCGCATCAGTGCTTACCCGGCTCCAGCTTCACGCCGCGACGTTCCCAAGTCGCATAGCTGATCAACGCAATCATCTTCGGATCGTCGGCTGCCAGCTGCTGGCCTTCCAGCGGGTTGCGAATGCACCAGTTCACCATTTCCCAGAAGTTGGCGACCTTGCCGAGCTGCTTCTGGAACTTGGGATAGGTTTCCGGATGCGTGTTGGCGGCGTTCGGGTGGCACTGGGCGCACACCACGCCGTTGGTGCCGAGCTTGGCGTCAGTCCACAGCCCGCGGCCCTGTTTCACCACGCCGTCGAACTGTTCCTGCCAGCGAGCCAGATCTTCCTTGGTGAACTCATCGGCACGGGCCACCCCGGTGGCACCCAGAGCCAGCGCGGCACAAGCGATGACGGAGGCAATTTTCATGTTGGTAACCTTTGACGTCGGAAGCGTTGGCGCTGCGTCTCAATAATGCACTTGGGGCGCAATGCGCTGGTCTTCATCCTGATAGGTCTTGTCCTTGGGATGCCCGGCCTGCGGATCGAACGCCACGGTTCGCGTGGAGTTGTTGTAGAGATTGAAGGTCGCGCTGGCGCGGCCGCTGTTGATGTCGATGAACTGCCAGCCCGTGGCGTCGCGCTCGAAGAACGGATCGGCGCGATTCATGTGCACCGTCAGCTTCGGCAGCAGCTGCTGAGCCTGCGCGTAGCTCTGCGGATAGGGCCAGGGCCAGGCCGTCGCCATCGCGGAGGTGAATGCAATGTTGCCGATCTGGTTGTACTGGATCTGGTGCACGTGCCCGTAGAACACCGTGACCTTATCGAACGGCGCGAGCAGCGCCTGCACCTGCTCCGCGTCCTCGGTCCAGAAATTCCAGCCCTTGTAGATCTTCTGCAGCGGCGAGTGCGAGAACACCACGATCGGCGTGTCCTTCTTCACCTTCGCCAGATCTTTCTTCAGCCACTCGCGCTGCTTGTCGCCGACCATGAACGGCGAGCCGTTCGGATTGTCGAGGCCGGCCATCTCGGCCATGCGCTGCTCGGCAGTGGGCCAGCGGTTAAAGGTCCAGTCGTCGTAGGTGAGAATGCTGTTCAACACCACGAAGTGCACGCCCTTGTGGTTGAAGCTGTAGTACTGCCTGCCGAACAGCTTGGACCAGTATTCGCCCAGGTCGAGGTAGTAATCGTGCTCGCCCATGACGTGGTAGACCTTGCCATTGAGCTTGGAAAGGATCTCTGCGCCGTGATCCAGCTCGGGCTTGGTGCCCATCTGCGCCAGGTCGCCGCCGTACATGATGAAATCCGGCTTCGGCGTGAGCAGGTTCGTTTCAGCGACCGCGCGGATCAGGCCGCGATCCCAGTTGCGCACGAACTGCGTGCCTTTGATCTGCTGAATGTGCGAGTCCGAGATATACGCGAACGTGAAGTTCTCGCTCGGCTTCGCGAATGCGAGCTCCACCATGGTCATCGGCAGCACCGCGGCGCCGACTCCCACCGTCGATGTTTTGATGAAACTGCGGCGATCGTATTTGATGTTCATGTTACATCCCCTCTCCGCCGCTGACCGCGGAAATCCCGCGGGAGCCGGCATTGCTGGCCGGCTCTACCGGACTGGCGTTGGCCACGGTGGTCTTCACGTTGCAGGAAACAGGATTCGCCGAACTGGCCTTCTGCGCGGCGAACTGCGGGCTGGTCAACGATTCCATGAACGCGACCAGATCCGACTTCTCCTCCTCGGTGAGGTTGAGCGGGCGAATGCCGCCGCTCAGGAAATCGTTCACCGGATCGTTCGGATTGGTGACGCCGCCGTTGTTGTAGTGCTCGACCACGTCGCGCAGCGTCTTCAGGCTGCCGTCGTGCATGAACGGCGCGGTCACCGCGACGTTACGCAGCGTCGAAGTCTTGAACGCGCCGATCTCATCGAGCGTTTCGGTCACGGCGAAGCGGCCCAGCTCGGACACCTTCGGATTGGTGAGCACGGCTTTATCCACGTCCGTGCCCGCGCTCTTCGCGCTCAGGAATGCCGGCGCGAACTGCGGGATTTCCTTCTGAATCCGATTCACGCCGACGCCGATGTTGTGGAACCGGTTGTCGGTGAACAACGCGTAATTCTGCTCGATCGTATGGCACGACACGCAGCGGCCCTTGGTGAGAAAGACGTTGAAGCCGCGCTTCACCTGCTCGCTCACCGCGTTTTGGTCGCCGCCGAAATGCCAGCGATCGAACGGCGAATCGCCGGCGACGATGGTGCGCTCGAAGCTGGCGATGGCCTGCTGCACTTCCTTCATCGTGATCTGTTCGCCCTGCTTGTCGAACACTTTCTTGAAGCGCGCCACGTAGTCGGGGTCGGTGCGCACGATCTGCAGCACCGGATCGTGATTCGCCAGGCCCATCTCCACCGGATTGACGATGGGATGCTGTGCCTGATCTTCCAGGTCCAGCGAACGGCCGTCCCAGAAGAACAGCTTGAAGTACGCCGAATTGATCACTGTCGGCGCGTTGCGCGTGCCGGTGAGCTTGTTGATGCCTTCGGAGGTGACCAGCGGACTGTCGGTGAACGCTTTGGCCGGATCGTGACAGGTCGCGCAGCTCACGTCGCCGGTGCTGCTGAAACGCTTGTCGTTGAAGAGCTTGTCGCCGAGCGCGATCTTCTCGGGCGTTTGCGGGTTGTCCGCTGGAACGGGCACCGGCGGCAAGCCCAACGGCTGAGCCAGCGCACTGCCCATCATGAAAAGGCCAGACAAAATACTGGCGCACGTCGCCACGCGCACGGTATGAATCGGCGGTCCCATGCTGCTCTCCCCTGCTCGGCGTGGACCGCGAATGGTCCTAGCCATGGTCTAAATTAGACAAAGTCTAATCGATGGGCACGCGCTGACAATTGATCTCTTCAATAAGCGCCTCCGTGCCGAGCGCGGCGGAGCGACCGCGAGCATCGCGGCCGACGCACACGATGCGATCGGCGGCGCGAACGGCCACGCGAGCGAAGCGGAGCACTTTGCGTCCATCCTCAGTGAGTGCGACATGCGAGCGGTCGCGCTCGAACAAACGCACGCCGAGATACTCTTCGAGTTTGCGCAGCTGAATGCTCAACGTCGATTGAGTGACGGAGCACCGCTCCGCCGCGCGGGTGAAGTTCAGGCACTCGGCAAGTGCGATGAGGTAGCGCAAGGCGCGAATGGACATGCGACCCTCGTTGGTCCAGCGCGAAATTTATAGAGCCGCCGCCCACTTCCTGTCGGCGGGTCGACTCCACTCGCGCCGGAAAATACACTGCGTGCGTGTCGGTTGCCAGCACGTTGGTCGCGATCGCGCGCGCTCGCTCCGCAGTTATTTCCGATCGGTCTGATCGAGAGCTTCGATTGCCAAACGCAGCTCAGCTGCCGTTGCCGAGCTTTTGCAGCGCCGGGCCGGTGACCCGATAGATGGTCCACTCGTTCATCGGCACCGCGCCGAGGCTCTTGTAGAAATCGATGGCGCGCTGATTCCAATCGAGCACCGACCATTCCAGCCGACCGCAATCGCGCTCGAGCGCGATCCCGGCCAGATGGCGCAGCAGCTGCCCGCCATAGCCGTGGCCGCGATACTGCTGACGGACATACAAGTCTTCGAGATAGATCCCGGGCTTGCCGAGGAACGTCGAAAAGTTGTGGAAGAAAAGCGCGAAGCCCGCGACCTCGCCGCCCGGCTGCAGCCGTCCCATGATCACTTCGACCTTCGGTTTCGCGCCGAACAAGTGTTCGAGCAACTGCTCCTCGGTCGCCGTCACTTCATGCAACAGATGCTCGAACTCCGCGAGCTCGCGAATCAACTGCAGGATGGTCGGCACGTCGGCCGGCGTGGCCGGCTCAATGTGCAGGCTGGTCATGGCTCGCTCCCCATTGTCGAAGGCTGGACATCGTACCTTGCATCATTAAGTGAATCGATATATTTTCGCTGCACTTGCGAGTGTTCGTGTGGCGTTTCGGGTTCAAGGATTAAAAGAATTTTGAACGAAGCGGCGGAACGATGAGCGCTGACCACAAATTGCCTTTGAATGCCCTGCGGGCCTTCGAAGCCGTCGCCGCCCATTTGAGCTTTACCGGCGCGGCTCAGTCCCTGAACGTCACGACCGCGGCGGTCAGCTCGCATATCAAGTCGCTCGAAGAATTCCTGGAGACGCCGCTGTTCGTCCGGCACAGCCGCTCGGTGCGACTCACGCCACAGGGTGCGCGTTTGTTGCCGGGTGTGCAACGAGGCATGGGCGAGTTGACGCGCGCGGTCGATCAATTGCGTCTCGACCGCAGCAGCGGCTTGCTGAACATCAGTCTGCTCGGCTCGTTTCTGCAGAAGTGGCTGCTGCCGCGACTGGGCGATTTCTATCAAAAGCATCCC